>Ga0208683_100783_pt1 | contig 11575 bp, 6 predicted proteins | sample BED_Mat_host_9_1_FD_187141 | JGI IMG/M metagenome (GOLD analysis project Ga0208683, IMG submission 187141) | Extremophilic microbial mat communities from Yellowstone National Park, USA - BED_Mat_host_9_15 (SPAdes) (version 3) | ecosystem: Environmental > Aquatic > Thermal springs > Hot (42-90C) >... | reverse complement strand
CGATGGACTCCTCCGTCTCCGCGTCGAAGATGTGGATCTTGTTCAAGTCAATCGCGAGCTTGACCGAGCTTCCGACGTGGTAGACGTGGCGCGGGTTCACGCGCGCGACGATCGTGTTCGGCCCGATGCTCGTGTGCAGATAGACTTCGGAGCCCATGTGTTCCACGACTTCCACCTGCATCTGCAGCACGGAATCTGGATACGTCGTCATGAAAACTTCCTCGTCGTGCAGGTCTTCCGGCCGTACGCCGAGCACGACAGGCTTGCCGATGGCTCCCGACGCCTTCAGCACGCCGTAACGGCCCTCCGGCAGGCGCAGCGAAATGGAGGGCGCGCGGAAGTAGAACGCGTCGCCGTCCTGCACGATCTCGCCGCGAATGAAGTTCATCGCAGGAGACCCAATGAAGCCGGCGACAAACATGTTCTTCGGCTGCGAGTACACGACCTGCGGCGTATCCGCCTGCTGAATGACGCCGTCGCGCATGACCACGATGCGATCGCCCATCGTCATGGCTTCCGTCTGATCATGTGTAACGTAAATGACGGTGGTTTGCAAGCGCTGATGCAGCTTGCGGATCTCCGCGCGCATCTGCACGCGCAGCTTCGCGTCCAGGTTCGACAGCGGCTCGTCCATGAGGAACACCTGCGGCTCGCGCACAATCGCGCGACCCAACGCCACGCGCTGGCGCTGACCGCCGGAGAGCGCCTTCGGCTTCCGGTCGAGCAGGTGCGCGATGTCCAGGATCTTCGCCGCCTCCTGCACCCGCCGGTCGATCTCGGCCTTCGGCACCTTGCGCAGCTTCAGGCCGAACGCCATGTTCTGATACACCGTCATGTGCGGATAGAGCGCGTAGTTTTGGAACACCATCGCGATGTCCCGATCCTTCGGCGGCACGTCGTTCACGCGGCGATCGCCGATATACAGGTTGCCCTCCGTGATGTCCTCGAGTCCAGCGATCATACGAAGGGTCGTCGTCTTGCCGCAGCCGGACGGACCTACGAACACAGTGAACTCCTTGTCTTGAATGTCGAGGTTGAAGTCCTTCACCGTCGGCTCCGTCTGGCCGGGGTAGGTCTTGTAAATGTGCTCGAGCAACACGCGAGCCACACGATCAACTCCCTGTCAGAATGCTCGCTCTGAGCGTAGCAAAACGCTTTCACCAGGGCCATGTGCAACTTGTACAGACCATGCGCCTAATCGAGTGCAGATTGACCCTGAAGAAGCGCTCTCGCGGCGAAGAGGGCAAACGCGTCGGTACCCCGGCGCACGTCCAAGCCCGAGGTTTCCCGCAGTTTCTCGATTCGCGCGAGTAGCGTATTCCGGTGCATGTAAAGCGATCTCGCCGCCTCGCTGATGTTCAGGTTGGATCGCACCATGGCCTCGGCCATCTCGCCCCAGCCTTCGGGCCAATTCTCCGTTTCTGCCTCCGAGATGGCCGAGACGCATCGCAAAAAGGCAGCTCTCGAGGGCTCATCGAGCCACAGAAGGGCCATCCGCACGGGGTCGTCGCCAAACACCACAGCATCCGTGTTTCGCCGGACCGCCTCTCGCCGTGCAAGTTCGAGCATCGCCACGCCTGCCGCCGCGTCGTGAGGCGTTCGAATGACGCCCGAGACGGCCACACGCGCGTCGAGCATCGCCTCACTTCGCAACGCGCTCGCGACCTGGGCGGCCAGCGCCGAAAGCCCGCGGACGTCCATCTCGGCGTGTCCAAGGGACAGCCAGGCGTGGCGAAGCGCGGCTCTTTGGACCGAAGCGATGGCAAGAGGCATGTGATGGGACCCCCACCACGCCTCGACCTCGATGTACGCCTCGGTGACCCTCTTCACCATCTCAGCGCTCTCTCGGTGCTCCGACGCGCCGCCGACGCGCGTCGACCATTCGATGGCCACCAGGTGAGCTGGATACGCGGACAGGGGCACGGATTCCGCCGCCTGGCGAATCGGCTCTCGACAGTCCCACCCTGCGGCGGCGGCGACGAGATCGCGCGCGGGACACCGGCGCAAACGCGCCATGGGCTCCACGTCCTCACGCCCCGGCGCCGCTGACAACGCCCATTGCAAAAACGCGCGTTCGCCTGGCGCGAGCGCCGTGACGTCGACGCCGAGATCGTCCCGGACACGCAGGCACCACGTTCCCTTCGGTCCCTCCACCCATTCACCGATGGGCGCGTTCGGAAGCGATGGTGCCCACGGAATCCACTCACACGGTTTTCCCAGAGCGCCAAAGAACCGCGACACCAACTCCGCTTGGAATTCCATGTTCATCTTGGCTCCCACACGTAGAACACTGGCATTTTCCATCGATTCTAACACGGCTGCATTCTGGGAAACACGCCTCGAGAAACATTGCGAGCGGGGCTTTGGCGCCCCGCTCGCGGTTCCGATTCGTCAAATCGACAGACTCTATCTGCTCGACACTGCCCGGGATCAATAGTTGTCCTTCGGCATGACTTCGCGGCGCGCCACGCCCGTGCGGCGAGCGGCCTCCGCCACCGCGTCCGCGACACGCTGAACAACCGCTTGGTTAAAGACAGACGGAATAATGTAGTCCTCGCGCAACTCGTTCTCCCGAATGATGGAGGCGATGGCCTGCGCGGCAGCCAGTTTCATCTCCTCGTTGATGGTCGACGCACGCGCCGCCAGCGCGCCCTTGAATATGCCCGGGAAGCAGAGGAGGTTGTTGATCTGGTTCGGATAGTCGGATCGCCCTGTGGCAAGCACGCGCACGTGTGGCGCCGCCAACTCCGGCTCGATTTCGGGCGTCGGGTTCGCCATCGCGAAGACAATCGGATCGGGCGCCATCTTCTTGATGTGATCGACCGTCAGAACGCCAGGTCCCGACACGCCGATGAACACGTCCGCGCCCACGATGGCGTCGTCCAGCGTGCCCGTGATGTTGTCCGGATTCGTGTGCTCCTTGTACCAGTTCCAGATCTCGTTGTCGTACTGCTTGCCGCGGTGCAGGATGCCCTCCAGCGTGACGCCGATGATGTTTTTCACACCGGCGGACAAGAGCATTTTCGTGCAGGCCACGCCCGCGGCGCCGATGCCGACGATCACGACCTTGAGGTCCTGGAGCTTCTTCCCGACGAGCTTCGCCGCGTTCATCAGGCCGGCCAGCATGACGACCGCCGTCCCGTGTTGGTCGTCGTGGAAGACAGGGATGTCAAGCTCCTGCTTCAGCCGCTCCTCGATGTAGAAGCACCTTGGAGACGAGATATCCTCCAGATTGATGCCGCCGAACGCCGGCGCGATGCGCTTCACCGTCTCGACGATCTCGTCCGGATCCTTCGTGTCGAGGCAGATGGGGAACGCGTCCACGCCTGCGAACTGTTTGAACAGCATGGCCTTGCCTTCCATGACCGGCATCGCCGCATACGGGCCGATGTCTCCGAGGCCCAACACCGCCGTGCCGTCCGAGACCACGGCCACCGTGTTGCGCTTGATGGTCAGTTGGAACGCCTTGGACGGGTCCTCGTGAATCGCCTCGCACACGCGCGCCACGTGCGGCGTATAGACGCGCGAAAGATCCTCGCGGTTTTTCACCTGGATCTTCGGCACCACTTCGAGCTTGCCGCCCAGGTGAACGAGGAAGGTCCGATCGGACACCGCCACCACGTGAATCCCCGGCTCCGCGTCGAGCAACTCGGCGATCTGGCGGCCATGCTCGCGATTCGCCACGTTGATGGTCACGTCTCGCACCACCACGTCCTGCGTCACGCGGATCACGTCGACCGCGGCGATATCGCCGCCCGCGTTTCCGACCAGGCTCGCCACCTTCGCAAACGTGTTGCCTTTATTGGCGATCTCCAGTCGATAAATCAGACTGATGCCACTCCGCTGAAACTCCATGCGCGACCTCCTCTTCGCCGTCTCGGCTGGATACGCCTAGTGTAACAGACGCTTGATTTTCAAGACAACGCGTGTGATCCCGCCCGGATCATAAAGGACGCGCCAGGAGATGCCGGCGCGTCCTTCTCAGGAACGGATCACGCGTCCGTTCGGGCCTCCATGCGATGCAGCCCCAGCACTTCGGCCGTCTCGGCCTGGATGGACCGCATCAGATCGGGCCGATCACGCAGCGTGACGCCGTACGACGGGATCATCTCGCGGATCTTGTTCTCCCACTCCGGCAGCCGATCGGGGAAACACTTACGGATGACCTCGAGCATGATCGACACGACGACGGACGCCCCCGGCGATGCGCCAAGCAGCGCCGCGATCGATCCGTCCTTGGCACTCACCACCTCGGTGCCAAACTGGAGCTCCCCCCGCGGGCGCCGCTTGATGACCTGGACGCGCTGGCCCGCCACGACCAGCCGCCAGTCCTCGTCTCTCGCCGTGGGCACGAACTCGCGCAGCTCGTCCATGCGCTGCTTTTTCGTCAGCATGAGCTGTCGGATGAGATACAGCGTGAGCGAGGCGTTTTTCGCGCCCGCCGCAAGCAGCGTCGACAGGTTGTGGAGCTTCACCGACTTAAACAGGTCGAGCATAGAGCCCGTCTTCAAAAAGCGCGGCGAAAACCCGGCGAACGGACCGAACAGGACATACTCCTTCCCGCCGATGACGCGAGAATCCAGGTGCGGCACGGACATGGGAGGCGCACCTACGGGCGCCTTGCCGTACACCTTGGCGCGGTGCTGGCGCACGATCTCGGGATTCTCGCAGACCATAAAGAGCCCACTCACAGGGAAGCCGCCGATGCCCTTGCCCTCGTCAATTCCAGATTTCTGCAGCAGCAATAGACTCCAGCCGCCAGCACCGACGAAGACGAACTTCGACACATGCTCATAGGTGGCGCCCGTCTTCACATCGCGCACGCGGAGCTGCCACATGCCGTCGCGCGTGCGCTTCAAGTCCTGGACCTCTTTGCCGCACTGAACGTCCACGCCTTCGCGCTCAAGGTATTGGAACAGCATCCGCGTGAGCGCGCCGAAGTTGACGTCCGTCCCGGACGCGATCCACGTGGCGGCGATGGGCCGATCCAGCTTGCGATCCTTCATCATCAGCGGAATCCATTCCCTGAGCCGCTCCGGATCCTCGGAATACTCCATGCCCTGAAATAGCGGATGCTGGGACAACAACTGATGCCGTTTCTTCAAGAACGCCACGTTCGTCTCGCCCTGCACGAAACTCATGTGCGGGACCGGCACGATGAAATCTCTCGGATGTTCGATAATGCCCTGTCTCACGAGGAACGACCAAAATTGACGAGAAACCAAGAACTGCTCATTCACCTGAATGGCCTTCGAAATGTCGATGCTTCCATCCGGCTTCTCCACCGTGTAATTCAACTCGCAGAGCGCCGAGTGGCCCGTGCCCGCGTTGTTCCACTCATTCGAACTCTCCACGGCGACCTCGTCCAGGCGTTCAAATACGGTGATGGTCCAGTCGGGCGTAAGCTGCCGGAACAAAGTCCCCAGCGTGGCACTCATGATGCCGCCGCCAATCAGGGCGACATCCGATCTCGTCTTTCCGTCCATGTCGATCCCATCCTTATGCAGATGCGGGCGCACGCCGATGCGCCGCCAAATCAAACTGTCGAAATTCGGCGCCGCGCTGAACGTCCGCACGCCGAAATCAAGCGGTTTCCGCACCGTTCAACGGATTTCGACAACCCGTATAGAGTATAAATCATTGGCGCGCGATTCGCGAACTCGCGGCGCCGATCCCAGCCCTATAGAAACGGCGGGGTGCGGCCTGCGCCGCCCCCGCCGTCCGCTCACGAGGTTCAGCCCTCCAGCAACAGGGACTCCGGATCCTCGATCAGCCGCTTCACGGTCACCAAGAAGCTCACGGCCTCCGCGCCGTCCACAATGCGGTGATCGTACGAAAGCGCGATGTACATCATCGGGCGGATCTCCACCTGTCCATTCACCGCCACCGGGCGCTCCACGATGTTGTGCATCCCGAGGATGCCGACCTGTGGCGCGTTCAGGATCGGCGTCGAGAACAGCGATCCGAACGTGCCTCCGTTCGTGATGGTGAAGGTCCCACCCTGCAGCTCCTCGAGCGACAGCTTGTTCGCCCGGGCGCGCGCGGCGAGATCGGCGATCTGCTGCTCGATCTCGGCGAACGTCAGGCGATCCGCATTCCGAACCACCGGCACGACAAGGCCGCCCTCCGTCGCAACCGCGATGCCGATGTCGTAGTGGTGCTTCACGATCATGTCCTCGCCCTGAATCTCCGCGTTCAGGAGAGGGAACTGCTTCAGCGCACCCACGACCGCCTTCGTGAAGAACGACATGTAGCCAAGCCCCACGCCGTACTTCTCGCGGAACGCGTCCTTGCGCCGCTTGCGGATCTCGATCACCCGGCTCATGTCCACTTCGTTGAACGTGGTGAGCATGGCCGCGGTGTGCTGAGCCTCCACGAGGCGCTTCGCGATGGTCGCGCGGCGGCGCGACATGCGGATCCGTTCCTCATCCGGGCGCAGCGCGGACTGTGCCGCGGGCTGAGCTGCCGGAGCGGAAGGCGCCTTGGGCGCCGCGGGAGCCGCAGGTTGCGCGCCGAGGCCCAAGGCACCGGCCTGCACCTGACGGAGATCGATGCCCTGCGCGGCCGCAGCCCGCCGCAGAGACGGCGTCGGGCGCACCAAAAGCTCGCCCGGAACCGAGACCTGCTGCACGGAAGCTTGCTGCGCGGCGGGCGCGGACGGCGCCTGCGGAGCGCTCGGCGCGGACGGCTTCACCTCCGGCGCCTGCGCGGCCGGAGCCGACTCCGGGGCGGGCGCGGACGGCGCCTGGCCTTCCGCGATCACGGCGATGACATCCCCAATCGCCACGGTATCGCCGACCTGCTTGAGGATCTGCGCCAGGACGCCCGACTCCTCCGCGATGACCTCCACGTTGACCTTGTCCGTCTCCAGCTCCGCAATGGCTTCGCCCGACTCAACCGCATCCCCTTCACGCTTGAGCCATTGCCCAATCGTCGCTTCCACAATCGACTCGCCTAGCGATGGAACCTTGACCTCTGCCACGATGGCTTCCTCCCCGTATTCGGCATGCGCCCTTAGTGGATATCGTTTGCCAACGCCTGCGCCAAAATTTCAGCCTGCACGCGATTGTGCACGTCCGGCGATCCTTCCGCCACAAAGCCCTGCTCGGGACGACCAATATAACGGAGTTTCACCGACGCCGGAAGAAGTTCCTGCAACCTCGGCCGCATGAAGTTCCACGGCCCCTGATTCTCGGGCTCCTCCTGGAGCCACACCACCTCTTGCAGGTTCGGATACGACGCGATGACGTCCTTCACGCGTTCCGCCGGGAACGGGTACAGCTGCTCGACGCGCGCGGTGGCCACGTGCGCGCACGCCTCCTCTCCCCGCTTCGACATCTCGGCGGCGAGATCGACGCCCACCTTGCCGCTGGAGAGAATTAGGCGGTGCACCGCCTGCGCGCTCTCCCCGGTCTTGGCGAAGTGCAGAACCGGCTGGAAGCGGCCATTGGTCAGATCTTCCGGCTTTGAGGCGGCAAGCGGGTTCCTCAGCAGGCTCTTCGGCGTCATGATGACGAGCGGACGCGGGTTCTTGAGCCGTGCCGCCTGGCGCCGCAGCAGATGGAAGTACTGCGCGGAAGTCGTCACGTTCGCCACCACGATATTGTTGCGGGCGGCGAGCTGCAGGAATCGCTCCACGCGCCCACTGGAGTGCTCGTGCGCCTGTCCCTCGAACCCGTGCGGCAAAAGCAGCACCAGCCCGGAGGTCTCCCCCCACTTCGATCGCGCGGCCACGATGAAGTTGTCAAACAGGGGCTGACCGACGTTGGCGAAGTCGCCGTACTGCGCTTCCCACAGAACGAGCGCGTCCTTCGCTTCGACCGAATAGCCGTATTCGAACCCGATCACGGCCGTCTCCGAAAGCGGGCTATTGTACACCACAAAGCTCGCCTTGGCTCCCGGCAGGTGCTGGAGCGGAGCGTAGCGCGCGTTGGTGTTCGCGTCGTGGAGCACGAGGTGGCGCTGGCCGAACGTCCCGCGCTCCGAGTCCTGGCCGGACATGCGGATGGGCGTGCCGGATCGCAGGATGGTTCCAAACGCCAGGGCCTCGGCATGCGCCCAGTCGATGTCGCCTCCGTCGAGCGCGTCCCGGCGCCGCTCCAGGATGCGCTTCAGCTTCGGGTACACCGTGAAGTCGGGCGGCGTCTCCAAGAGCGCCCGGTTGATCTCTTTCAGTTCCTCCAGGGGTACGGGCTTTGCGTCCTCCGTGGGCTCCGAGAAGTCCGTGATGGCCGCAGGCGTGTGAATCTCCGGGTACTTCTTGTACGCCTGCAGCAGTTCCTCGTCGATGGCCTGATCGATCTTCTGCAGGTCCGCCGCCGTGAACGCGCCCCGCGCGACGAGCTCGTTTGCGTAGATCTCCATCACGGTCGGATGGGAGGCGATCTTCGCGTACATCACCGGCTGCGTCATGGCGGGATCGTCCGACTCGTTGTGGCCCCAACGGCGATACCCGACGAGATCGATCACGATGTCCTTCTGGAACGTCTCGCGATACAGGAAGGCGAGGCGCACCGCGCGCAGACACGCTTCCGGATTGTCCGCGGAAACGTGGACGACCGGCAGATCGTAGCCCTTGGCAATGTCGCTCGCGTAACGCGTCGACCGGCCCTGCTCCGGGTCAGCGGTGAAGCCGAGGTGGTTATTGGCGATGATGTGCACCGTTCCGCCGGTGTAATAGCCGGGGATCTTCGAGAAGTTGAGCGTCTCAGCGACCACACCCTCGCCGGTGAACGCGGCGTCGCCGTGAACCAGAATGGGGAACGCCTTGTGCACGTCCTGAATGGGCTGCCCGGGCCGCGTGCGGTCGTCCTGCGCCGCGCGCGTCATGCCTTCGACGACGGGATCCACGAATTCCAAATGGCTCGGGTTGTTGGACAGCACATAGCGCGCCTTATGGCCGTTCGGCGTCTCGAAGGTGCGCGTCCAGCCCATGTGGTACTTTACGTCGCCGCCCCAGCCGAGCATGTATTCCGCGAGTTCCTCGTCCGAGGCCATGCCGTTGCCGGCGTGGAACTCGGAGAAGATGCGCTCGTAGGGCTTCTTCAGCACGTGCGCGAGGATATTCAGGCGGCCGCGGTGCGCCATGCCGATGAAGACGTGATCGAAACCGGCGTCCACCGCCATCTTCGCAAGCGCATCCACCATGGGAACGAGCGCATCGACACCTTCGACGGAAAACCGCTTCTGGCCGACGAAGCGCTTGTGCATGAACCGCTCGAACAACTGCGCGCGCGCCAGCAGCTCGTAAAGCGCCTTCGCCTCGTCCAAGGTGAGCGGCTGATGGAACCGCCGGTTTTCGATCTGATCCTCGAACCACGCCCGCTCTTCGCGGCTCGAAAGATGGGCAAACTCGTAGCCCAGATCGCTGCAGTACGCCTTCCGCAGCGCCTCGATGGCCGCGAGTGCGGTCGGCGCAGTCTGCGCGATGGGGCCTCCCACCACCGAGGCGGGCAATGAGGCGAGATCGGCTTCCACAAGGCCGTACGTCGACGCTTCCAGTTCGGGAGAACCTTCGGGAGCAAACAGCGGATCGGTATCCGCCGCGAGATGGCCGTTCGCGCGGATGGCTTGAGCCAATTGGTGGGCCTTCGCCGCGGCCTCCAGCGTGCGAGGCGACAAAGCGGAAACCTGAGGTCCGAACACCGGTTGTGTCTCTATCGGTGAAGCAGATACCGCCTGAGCCGGATCCCCGTATTGCGCGAATAAGCTGCGCACGTCCTCCGGCACGGCGTTGGGATCCGCGAGATACTGCTCATACTGCTCGAGCAGGTAGGCCAAGTTCGGCCCTGAGAACTGATGCCAGAACGTCTGCACTGATCCAGGTTGTTCGTTCGCCATTGTGAACCCCTCTTCCACGCGCACTGGGCATGACGGAGCACCCGCTTGGGGCGCCTTGGGACACCCGGGGATCCCAAGCAGGAATTCCGGCCTGGTGTCAGAGAATGAATAGACGGGTAGGACAAACCCTATCCTTTTCCGATTTCTATGTATACCACAGTCGGAATTCCCGCGCAAAACTTCGCGCGCAAAGCACACAGACGGGAGCGAAGTTTCATTGAACGTTCAAGAGCGGCTCTCTCGCGCCCCACTGGCCCGGCCCGTCCTCACCGCGTGGGCCGCGCACTGGGTCATCGTGCTCATCGGCATCCTCGGCCCCATCGGCGACGCGCCGGCCAGGCTCGCCATCACCGGCACGTGGCTCGACAACTTCCTGCAGTGGGACAGCCAGTGGTTCGTGGACATCGCCCGCTACGGGTACGTGTTCCCCCTCTACGTCCAGAAGACGTTCATCCCTACGGGGAATTCCGTTCCCTTCGTCCCCTACGACAAGGCGGCCGCCTTCCTGCCAGGGCTGCCCATCCTCGTCCACGCGCTCGGCATCGGGGGCGCATGGGTGCTCACCAACCTGCTGTTCGGGCTCGATCTCGCGCTCGCCTACGCGATTGCGGAGGAAGAGTGGAAAGGCGCAGGTTTTCCGGCGGCCATGCTGCTCGCGGCCAACCCGTGCGCCATCTTTTTCAGCTCGCTGTACACCGAAACGTACACGTTGACGGCGTTTCTTCTCATCCTCTGGGGACTCGAGCGCCCAGCGGACAGGCGGCGCCTCGCCGCGGCCTGCCTCGGCGCCTTCCTCGCCCCGTCCTTTCACGATCTCGGCGCATTCGCCATTCTGTTTGCCCTGAGACTCGCCCGATCCCGCCGCTTTCTCGCAGCGATGGGCTTCACCGCCTCCTTCTGCATCACGCCGGCCGCCTACGCGCTCTACATGTGGCACCGGTTTGGCACACCCTTCGCGCTGCTGGCGGCAGAGGCAAGCTGGCATCGCCACTGGACTTGGCCATTTGTCAACGTGCGGGACGCCATCGCCGAGGGCGCCTTCACGTCAGTGGGCATGCTCACCGTCTTCGTGACAGGTCTCCTCTGCGTGCAGGGCGGCCTCGCCATCTGGCGAGATCGCTTTCTTTTGGCGCCGCGAAATGGCAGAATCATCGATAGTCTGGAAAGCGGTCTGTGGATGTGGTGCTTGGCGGCGATCGATCTTTGTGCCAACATGCCGCACAATCCGCTCGAGAGCACGCTCCGCTTCGCCTCCGTCGCGTATCCCGCGACGGCCGGCGTCGCGCGAAGCTTCGCCCGGCGCCCCACCTCACCGCTCTACTGGATGGTGTTCGCGGCGTTCGCCACGGTGGGGACCCTGGGCGCAGGGTTGTTCAGTCACGGATGGTTCTTCCAATGAGCGTTGCAGTCGCTACCGGAACACATAGAAGGGAAGGAACGACATGCCCGAGAGGTTGACGTCGGAATCGGTGACTCAGGCAAAATCGGAGCTCGACGCGGTCATCCGCGCGGTATGCGATCGCGTCGTGGGCCAAGAGCAGGCCGTGAAGCTGCTCGTCGCCGCGTGCCTCGCTGGAGGCCACGCGCTTCTCGAAGACGTGCCCGGCACCGGCAAGACGAGGCTCGCCTCCTCGCTCGCCGCGGCGCTCGGGCTTTCGTTCGCCCGGGTGCAGGGCACGCCCGATCTGCTCCCCGCGGACGTCATCGGAACCACGGTATACCATCCGCGCGAAGA
>Ga0208683_100781_pt1 | contig 11598 bp, 11 predicted proteins | sample BED_Mat_host_9_1_FD_187141 | JGI IMG/M metagenome (GOLD analysis project Ga0208683, IMG submission 187141) | Extremophilic microbial mat communities from Yellowstone National Park, USA - BED_Mat_host_9_15 (SPAdes) (version 3) | ecosystem: Environmental > Aquatic > Thermal springs > Hot (42-90C) >... | reverse complement strand
CGCTCCTATCGCCGACGTCCTGGCAGCCTGGGGAGCACCTTGTGCTCGACTTGTCGTCTGTGGCACTCGACGACAAACAGGTACCGGCTTCGGTGCTCACCGCGTGGGCCGCACTCCAGGTTCGAGCGGAGTCGGAAGCGTCGCGCGCGGACGCCGCCTTTGCTTCGCTGCCGGCCAACGTGAGATCGAACCTCGAGAATACATTTCACCTGTCGTAGGATCGTGGGAAAGGTTGAGATGGCGTGGCCGAGTATTACTTCCAATATCACATTCGCCGAGATCGACCCGGGTTGTTGGGCGACATCGCCTCCCTGCTTGGCATGCTCGGGGTCAACATCGTACAATTATCGGGAGTGTCGGAGTATGGAAGAGGATTCCTGATCGACGTGGATCGACCGGACATCCTCGACGTGCTGCGGACCATGCTCGAGTCGATGGAAGACATCGAAGTGACGGCGCTCCGGGAACCGACGCTTCGGGACAGGCTCGCGCTGCGCCACGGGCGATTTATCGAGCGGAGCGACACGGAGAAGCGGACGTATCGGTTCGTTCGAGACGAACTCGGCGTCCTGGTCGACTTTTTGGGTGAAATCCTGAAGCGCCCTGGTCGACAGGTCATTGGCGTGCGCGGACAGCCGCGCGTCGGCAAGACCGAGGCGGTCGTGGCGGCGAGCGTGTACGCGAATAAGCGTTGGCTGTTCGTGTCGTCCACGTTGCTCAAGCAGACGATTATGCGCGAACTTCCTTCCGCGACGTTTCGCGCCGAACCGTTCGTCTACATCATTGACGGCGCCGTGTCCGTGATGCGCGGCGGTGAGGACCATATGCGCTGCGTGGACGAAATCCTCCGGATGAAGGCGCCGGTCGTGATCGAGCATCCCGACATTTTTGTCCGGCGGACGCGCTACACGTGGGATTTGTTCGATATGTTGATCGAATTGCGCCGAGATCCGCAGGAAGAAATTCGCTATGATATGTTCGAAGATGAAGCGGCCACGTGGGCTCAGGAATAGAGACGCCACAGGACAAGGGAGGGCGACGCGTGCACGAGCAGTTGGGGCAAATTCTGCGCGCCAGGCGCGAATCGCTCGGACTCACGGTCGAAGATATCGAGGAGCGGACGAAAATCCGCAAGCGCTACATTGAGGCGCTGGAATCGGGGCAGTGGGATGTCCTGCCCGGCCGCGTGTATGCGCGCGGTTTTGTCCGGAGTTACGCCGAGGTTCTCGGGCTGGACGGAAGCGAGCTTTTGGAAAAATACGTGGACGGTGGCGACGCTGGCAGCGCCGAGCCGGGGGTGAGGGCCGAGTCTCCCGCGCTGACCTCGGAAAACCGGGCCGCGGACCGAAAGCCGGCGGCGCGGATGGTGGAGCCGAGATCGCTGAACGAGATGGAGCGGACGAGGTCCCGCGCGCACGAACGGCACGAGCGGTCTCGGCGGGAGACGTATGATCGGCCCGTCCGATCGGTGGGATCCTGGGTCGGACAAGGACTTCTCATCGTCGGCGCGCTGGTGGTGGTCGGAGGGCTGTATGTTCTCCTGCATCACCACCATGGCCAGGCGACCCATGGGACGAATACCACCACGTCCAGCCCGCAGAAGACGCAGGCGACGAAGCCTGCCACGCATCAGACGGCTCCGCCCAAGCGGACGACGCAGCCTATCCAGAAAGCTCAGACTGTGGTGGTGGCGTTGCCGTACGCGAACGGGATGTACACGTACAAGGTGCTTCACGCCGCGAGCCTCCAGGTGGTGGTCACCGTGAATTCGGGCGAGTTGTGGTTCAGCGCGACCGCGGACGGTCAAGCGGTGGCGCCGAACGTGATCCTGAACCAAGGTCAGTCGAAGTCGTTCTCGGCGCAGAACAACGTCACGTTCCACCTGGGTCACGTCCAGGGCGTGTCCATCACGGTGGACGGGCAGCCGGTCCAGCTCCCGAATATCACGTGGGCGCCGGTGGTCGTGATCGAACGAGGGTGACGAGGAACGGTCGGAAGCGTACACTGATTGTAGAGGAGCGGGAACATGGCCAAAGAGGCTTCGTTCGACATTGTGTCGAAGGTGGATCTTCAGGAGGTGTCGAACGCCGTTCAGCAGGCTCGGCGGGAGATCGAGACGAGGTTTGACTTCAAGGGTTCGAAGAGCGAGATTCGCCTGGAGGGCGACAGGCTCACGCTGATTTCGGATGACGAGTACAAGCTCGAGCAACTGATGGACGTGCTCAAGACCAAACTCGTCAAGCGAAACGTGTCGCTGAAGGCGCTGAGACCGGGCAAGGTCGAGCCTGCCGCGGGGGGCACGGTTCGGCAGGTGGTGGAGCTCGTGAACGGCCTCGACGCCGATCACGCGAAGCAAATCACCAAACTGATCAAGGACTCGAAGATCAAGGTCCAGGCGCAGATTCAGGGAGACCAGATCCGCGTCTCCGGCAAGAGCCGTGACGACCTTCAGGCGGTCATTCAGATGCTGCGGAACGCGGATTTGGATGTTCCGCTGCAATTCACGAATTATCGCTCGTGATCGGGTGCCAGTGTGCAAATCGGACAAGAGGGGCGTGGGCCATTGAATCTGGCGAATCGGATTACACTGGCCAGGATTCTGCTGGTGCCTGTCGTCTGCGTGATCCTGTTGGTCCCGTTTCACATCGGTTCGGTGACGTTCCACGGACAAACCACCACCGCGAACGAGGTCCTCGCTGCGCTGGTCTTCATTGCGGCGGCGGCCACGGACGCGCTGGATGGGCGGATCGCGCGGAAGCGGAAGATGATCACGAACTTCGGTAAGTTTCTCGATCCGCTGGCGGATAAGCTGTTGGTCTCGGCGGTGCTCATCATTCTGGTCCAAATGCAGCGCATGCCGGCCTGGGTCGCGATTGTGATCATCAGCCGCGAGTTTGCGGTCACAGGGCTCCGCCTCATCGCCGCGGGAGACGGGGTGGTGGTGGCGGCAAGCCAGTGGGGGAAGTGGAAGACGACCGCGCAGATGGTGGGAATCGTGCTCTTGATGTTGAACAACTTCCCTTTTTCAGTCATCAATGTTCCGATTGCCCAGATCATGATCTACGTGATGGTGATCATGACCGTGGTGTCGGCCATCGACTATTTCTTGAAGAATCGAGAGATGATCTTGTCGCGCGCCTCGTGAGGCGCTTGTCAGGATGGAGAGGGTGGCTGTGGCCTTGGCAGAGCCTTGCCGCGCCGAACTGATTGCGGTCGGTACGGAGATTGTCATTGGGCAGATCCACAATGGGCATGCCCGCGAGATTTCGCAGGAACTTGCGAAGCACGGAATGTACGTGTACTATCACAGTGCGGTAGGAGACAACGAGGCGCGGATTATCGAGACGTTCTCCATCGCGTCCCGGCGCTCAAACGCCGTGATCGCGACGGGGGGACTGGGGCCGACGCAGGACGACTTGACGAAGGAAGCGCTGGCGAAGTTTCTGGGAAGACGGCTTGTGCTTTCCCAGGAAGCGCTCGCGGAAGTCGAGTCCTATTTCAAACGAAGAGGCAGGCCCATGCCGGAGCAGAACCGGAAGCAGGCCCTCGTCATCGAGGGCGGCGAATGGATTCCGAACCCGAACGGGACCGCACCGGGACAGTACGTGTTCGACAACGGCGTGCATTACTTTCTTCTTCCGGGTCCGCCCCTCGAAATGCGTCCTATGCTGCAAAATTACGTGATTCCTCGCCTGGTTGACCACTTTGGCGGCACGCGCAAGTTGGTTTCCCGGATTCTCCATTTTTGCGGCATCGGCGAGTCGGATGTGGATGCGAGAATCGCCGATCTGACATGCAAGGACAACCCGACCGTGGCTCCGTACGCCGGCGAGGGAGAGATGGTGCTCCGCATCACGGCATCCGGCCCGACGGAAGAGGCGTGTTGGGAGCTCATCCGTCCGGTCGAGGAAGAGTTGCGCAGGCGATTCGCCCCGTTTATCTACGGAGTGGACGACGACTCGCTGGCCTCCGTCGTGTTGCGGCGGCTCCGAGAGACTGGATCCACGCTGGCCGTGGCGGAAAGCTGCACCGGCGGCATGCTGGCCGAGATGATCACGGACGTGCCCGGCAGCTCAGCCGCGTTTGTGGGCGGTGTCGTGGCGTACGACAATCGGGTCAAGGCGTCTGTGGTGGGGGTTCATGCCGAGACGCTGGCGGCGCACGGAGCCGTGTCGGAACCAACGGCGCGCGAGCTGGCGGAGGGCGTCCGCGAAAAGCTCGGCGCGACGTACGGCATCGGCGTGACGGGCATCGCGGGCCCCGGAGGCGGCACGCCGGAGAAGCCGGTGGGTCTCGTGTACGTGGGGCTCGCGGGGCCTCGTGGGTCGCGGGTGTATGAGCTCAGGCTGCGCGGTTCGCGCGCTCAGATTCGGATCCGAAGCTGCAAACAGGCGCTCTGGAGACTGTGGCAGGAGTTGAATGGAGATTCTGATGTGGGAAGAGACAAGACAGGCAGAGGAGAGAAAGGTTGAGAGTATGTCATCGTTTGAGTCTTTTGGGTTGAACCGTCGCGTACTGCAGGCGATTCACGATATGGGGTTTGAGGAGCCATCGCCGATTCAGGCGGCTTGTATTCCGGTGGTGCTGGAGGGCCGGGACGTGATCGGCCAGGCGCAGACCGGCACGGGGAAGACGGCAGCATTCGGAATCCCGCTGGTGGAGCGGGTGTCGACGGAACCGCGCGTGCAGGCCATCGTGCTGACGCCGACGCGCGAACTGGCGATCCAAGTGGCGGGTGAGATCCGGAAGATCGCGAAATACAAGCGCGTCCGATCCGTCCCGATTTACGGCGGGCAGTCCATCGTCCACCAAATCCGCGCGCTGAAGCAAGGCGTGCAGATCGTCATCGGCACGCCGGGGCGGGTGTTGGATCACATTCACCGCGGCACGTTGTCGCTGGGCGATGTGCGGATGGTGGTGCTCGACGAAGCCGACGAGATGCTCGACATGGGCTTCATCGACGACATCGAGGCCATTTTGCGCGAGACGCCGAGCGACAGGCAGACCATGCTGTTCTCGGCCACCTTCCCGAACGAGGTCAAGCGGCTCGCGCTGCGTTACATGCGCGATCCGCAGCACATCACGGTCAATCGCGGCGAGGTGACCGTGCCGCAGATCGATCAGGTGTGCTACAAGGTGCTCGAGCGCAATAAGCTCGATAGCCTCTGCCGAATCGTGGACAGCGAAGACATTCAGCTTGGGATCATCTTCTGCCGGACGAAGCGCGGCGTGGATGATCTCGTCGAGGCCCTGCTTGCGCGCGGCTACCTCGCTGACGGACTTCATGGCGACCTGAGCCAGGCTCAGCGCGATCGCGTCATGCGGAAGTTCCGCAAAAACGAGATTGAGCTATTGGTCGCGACGGACGTGGCGGCTCGCGGGCTGGACGTGGACGACGTGACGCACGTGATCAACTACGACGTTCCGCAGGATCCCGAGTCGTACGTGCACCGCATCGGACGCACGGGCCGCGCAGGCAAGCGAGGGTTGGCCATCACGCTCGTGACACCTCGAGAGTACAAATTGCTGAAGCAGATTGAGCGAGAAATCAAGCAGAAGATCATCGTCCGCGAGGTGCCGTCGCTGGAGGACGTGGCGGAGCGGCAGGCGGAGATGTGGAGAAGCAAAATCGTGGACGTCATTCGCGAGGGTGGCCTCGCGCCGTATCGCGCCATTCTGAGCGGCCTCGTGGACGAGCACGATCCCATCGACATCGCCTCGGCCCTCCTGAAACTGGCGTCGTCAGGGGATGGAAATCGCACGGAGTCGGACGAATACGACTTTGGGGACACGGGAGCTCGGCCCGGCATGGTGCGGTTCTTCGTGAATGTGGGCCGCACGTCTCGGATGAGTCCGCAGGACTTCGTCCGCGCCATTTCCGAAGAGGCCGGTGTGCCGGGCGACGCGGTTGGGCGGATCGATATGTTCGAGAAGTTTACGTTCATCGAGGTGGAGGAGGAGAGCGCGCCGTTCGTCTACGAGGCGTTGCGCCAAAGCCGAATCAATGGCACGCGGGTGAATTTGGAGCCTGCGAAGCCGCGCTCGTCGCGCCGCTGAGCGGTAGGTCGAGCAGGATGGGAGAGCCGGACATGCGAGTGTCCGGCTCTTGCTGCGCCTGGGGCACCGATGCGCGTGATGCGAACGTTTGTTTGCATTTTTCGCAGGAACGTGTACAATCGGATCGAAGGATTCCTGCGAGCGTTCGCGAATAGGTTCCCGTGTTCGGGAGCAGGCGAAGAAGAGGCTTACGGGCATACGCGCTTGAAGAAATTGAGGGATGGTGTGTCATGGGAGACAAAAAGGCGGCTTTGGAACAAGCCCTGCGAAAAATTGAGAAGGAATTTGGCAAGGGTTCCATCATGAGACTCGGCGAAGCGGCCGCGATGACGGTCGAGACCGTGCCGACGGGGTCGATTGCGCTTGACATTGCGCTCGGCGTCGGAGGACTGCCTCGTGGGAGAATCGTGGAAATCTACGGACCGGAGTCGTCGGGCAAGACGACCGTGGCGCTTCACGTTGTCGCGGAGGTGCAGAAGCTGGGCGGTCAGGCGGCGTTCATCGACGCCGAACACGCGTTGGATCCGGTCTATGCCCAAAAGCTCGGCGTCAACATCGACGAACTCCTGATTTCTCAGCCGGACACGGGGGAACAGGCGCTCGAGATCGCCGAGGCGCTGGTTCGGAGTGGCGCGGTGGACGTGATCGTCGTGGACTCCGTGGCAGCCTTGGTTCCGAAGAACGAACTCGAGGGCGACATGGGCGATTCGCACGTCGGATTGCAGGCGCGCCTGATGTCGCAGGCGCTGCGCAAGTTGGCGGGCGCCATCAGCAAGTCGAAGACCATCGCCATCTTCATCAACCAAATCCGCGAAAAGGTCGGCGTCATGTTCGGAAATCCCGAGACCACGACAGGCGGGCGCGCGCTGAAATTCTACGCCTCCGTGCGGCTGGAGGTCCGGCGCGTCGAGGCCATCAAACAGGGGAATGACGTGGTGGGATCGCGGACGCGGATCAAGGTCGTGAAGAACAAGGTGGCGCCGCCGTTCCGCCAGTGCGACGTGGATATCATGTTTGGGGAAGGGATCTCGCGAGAGGGCAGCCTGATCGATATCGCCACCGAGATCGACGTCGTCCAGAAAAGCGGAGCCTGGTATTCCTTTGGTGAGGAGCGGCTCGGACAAGGGCGTGAAAACGCCAAGCAGTACCTGAAGGAGCATCCGGAGATCGCGGAGCAAATCGAGGCGGCGGTTCGCGAGTACTTCCACGTGAATCCGGCCAAGCCGCTGGTTGCAGCCGCTGCGGAGGATGCGGATGATGACGCGGATGACGCATTCGACGAATTCGACGCCTTCTGATGAGGAATCGTTGGTTCTGGTTCGCCGTACGGAGGCCACGGGCAAATGGCGCCCCCTCATTTGCGCGGAGTTCGAAGGCGCGCCCTCTCTGTATCTGACGGCCGAGGACTGGGTCGATTGCGGGCTCAAGGTCGGGATGAGGATGTCGGTGAAGCAGTACGCCGACCTGGAGAGACGAGCGAAGGTGGCGCAAGCCTTGCGCGAGGCGCTGAAGCTGCTTGAGGTACGCCCGCGCTTTGAAGGCGAATTGAGCCGGGCGCTGCTGCGCAAGGGCTGGGAGCGCGAGGTGATCGATGGGGCGCTCGTCCGCCTGCGCGAGAAAGGGCTTCTCAATGACGAGAAGCTCGTGCGGGATCGCGTGGAAGCTTGGGCTGGTACGCGAAGCCGCCGAGAAATCCGGGCGAAATTGAGATCTCGGGGAGCGCCGACTTTGCTCGTGACCCAATCCCTAGAGTCGTGTGTGGACGATGAAAGGGAGCGAGAGGCCGCGCTCAGGCTCGCGGAGAAGTACTTTCGCCGCGCGGCTGGCCGCCTTGCGGACGTGGATGAACGCCGGGCCCTGATGCACCTTGTGCGAAAGGGATTTTCACCTTCCATTGCGCGCCAGGCTGTGCGAGAAACGGTCAGGCGGCTGGGTGAGCAGGAAGTCGACCCATGGGCGTAATCGCCTTTTCTTGACACCGTTTTGAAACAACACGTAGAATAAAAGTGCGTATCACCTACGGCCTCTAGCTCGAAGACGTCATGGTTCCGATGCGAACAGGTGATCGTCGACCGGAGCAAGGAGGCGCCTCATTGGAAGTCGCAGTCTGGCTGTTGATCGTGGTTTCGCTTGTTTGTTTAGGCATTGGCTTAGGTGTAGGGTACGTGGTCCGGCGCATGGTCGCCGAGGCCAAGATTGGCGCCGCAGAAGCGCGCGCCTTGGAAATTATAGAGGCCGCGCAGCGGGATGTCGAGGCTCGGCGCAAGGAGGCGGTCCTTGAGGCCAAGGAAGAAGCTCACCGCATCCGGCAGGAGGCCGAGAAGGAGCTGCGCGAGCGACGCAACGAGATTCAACGGATGGAGCGCCGCATCCTGCAAAAGGAGGAGGCGCTCGATAAGAAGCTCGAAGTCCTGGAGCAGAAGTCGGAGGAGCTTCGCCGAGAAGAAATGGCCATCCAGGCGCTCAAAGAAGAGGCTGAGGCTCTGCGCCAGGAACAGGTCCGGGAACTCGAGCGGATTTCCGGCTTGACGCGAGAAAGCGCGAGGCAGCTCATCCTGGAACAGGTTGAGCGCGAGGCGCGCCATGATGCGGCGCTTATGGTCAAGCAAATCGAGCAGGAGGCCAAGCGCGAGGCAGACCGCCGGGCGAGGGACATCGTCGCCAACGCCATCCAGCGGTGCGCGGCGGATCATGCCTCCGAGATCACCGTGACGGTGGTCAACCTGCCGAACGACGAGATGAAGGGGCGCATCATTGGGCGAGAAGGCCGCAACATCCGAACCCTCGAGTCGCTCACGGGCGTGGACTTGATCATCGACGACACGCCGGAAGCGGTCATCCTGTCAGGTTTTGACCCCATCCGCCGCGAGATCGCTAAAATCGCGCTCGAGCGACTGGTCGCCGATGGGCGCATCCACCCCGCGCGGATCGAGGAGATGGTGGAGCGGGCTCGCCGGGAGATCGAGGACGTGATCCGCGAGCAGGGAGAGCAGGCCACGTTTGATGCGAATGTCCACGGCCTGCATCCCGATCTGGTGAAACTTCTCGGTCGCCTCCGCTTCCGCACGAGTTACGGGCAAAACGTGCTGAAGCACTCCATCGAGGTTGCGCATCTCGCAGGGATGATGGCTTCCGAACTCGGGCTCGACGCTGCCCTTGCGCGCCGAGGTGGTTTGCTGCACGACATCGGGAAGGCGGTCACGCACGAGGTGGAGGGATCGCACGTGGAGATCGGCGTCGATCTTGCGCGCCGATACAAAGAGCATCCCGTCGTGATCAACTGCATCGCCGCCCACCACGGCGACGTGGAGTTCACCTCGCCGATTTCTGTGATCGTCGCGGCGGCCGATGCCATCTCGGCGGCTCGCCCGGGTGCGCGCCGTGAAACCCTGGAAGTGTATATGAAACGTCTGGAGAAGCTCGAACACATCGCGGATTCGTTCGCGGGTGTCGAGAAGAGCTATGCGATTCAGGCGGGTCGAGAGATCCGCATCATCGTAAAACCCGAATTGGTCGACGATGCTGAGTCTGCGCTGGTTGCAAAGGAGATATCGAAGAAGATCGAGAACGAACTCGACTATCCCGGCCAGATCAAGGTGACGGTAATTCGAGAAACTAGAGCCGTTGAATACGCAAAATAGGGCAGCCTGGGGCTGGCCCTATTTTTATACATATGGTCGAGGGAATCCCTGAGGCGTGCGGCGTTGGGCGGCGTTTGAGCCCCTCTTGTCCGTTGGCATAATGGGCTTTCTGGCGAATATCGTATAGTGTCCTACTGCCGACGGAACAGAGGAGGTCATCTCACCGTGGATGTGTTAAAAGTCTCGGCAAAATCGAATCCCAATTCGGTCGCAGGCGCCCTTGCGGGGGTCGTGCGCGAGCAAGGTTCGGCAGAAATTCAGGCGATTGGAGCGGGGGCGCTCAATCAAGCCGTGAAGGCCGTCGCGATCGCGCGAGGGTTTGTCGCACCGAGTGGCATCGACCTGATCTGTGTGCCTGCCTTTACGGACATCAAAATTGATGGCGAGGATCGAACCGCTATTCGCCTGCTCGTAGAGCCTCGCTGAGAAAGGATGAAGATCGGTGGCGCGAATGCTTGTGGCCGACGCACATGTCGACGTCCTGATGAAGTTGGCGGAGGGCCGCGTGGCTTTTCTGGAGGACTCGCCCAACCTGCGGGCGAACTACCATTCCCTGCGCGAGGGCGGTGTCGCCACACAGGTGTTCGCGCTCTACGTCGATCCGTCCCTTGATTCCTACACGCAGTTGGCGGTGGTCTTGCGACAAATTGACGCGTTCTACCAACAGGTGGCCATCCTGGCCGATGTGCGGGCGGTGCGATCCAGGGAAGATTTGCGCATCGCCCGCCAGCAGGGACAGATGGCCGCCATCTTGTCGCTTGAAGGCGGCGGCTGTCTCCGCGGCAGCGTCGAGATTCTCCGGATCCTGTATCGCCTCGGCGTTCGGGGCGTGGGTTTGACGTGGAATGACGCGAACGAACTGGCCGACGGTTGCGGAGAGTTGCGGGGGGCAGGGTTGACGCGCGCCGGCCGCGACGTGCTGAGGGAAATGCAGCATTGGTCGATGTGGATCGATCTCGCCCATCTGCACGACGCTGGCGTGCGCGACGTGCTTCGGCTCACGGACGGACCCGTGATGGCGTCGCACGCCAATGCCCGGGCCGTTCATCCTCACCGCAGGAATCTGACCGACGATGTCATTCGCGAGATCATCCGCCGGGACGGGTGGATGGGCCTGACGTTTCAGCCGTCTTTCGTCGGGCGCGATCCCGTCGGGATCGACGACGTGTTCCGCCATTTGGATCACGTTCTCGATCTCGGGGGGCACCGCCACGTCGGCTTTGGATCGGATTTCGACGGCACGTCCGCGGACATTCCCGGCCTTGCCGCAAGCAGGGACTACCGTGCATTCGCCGAGCGGCTGTGCGACCGGTACGGCCAGGACCTCGCGCAGGCCTTTCTTTTCGGCAACTTCGAAGCCTTCTTGATGCGCCAGTTGCCGTCCACGTCGCCACTTTGAAACGCCTCGCCGCCTGAGGCGGCGCCTTTTCGATCAGCCGCGTTCTATCCTCCGCGCATCCCTCTCTTCTTGCCTTCTCGGTGGGCCATCGCCCAATTTTTCCCCACCCGTGTTCAGCGCGGCGCACCTCCATTCGCCCATGCATACGATGTGCTGTGAGCGCGACTGGGCAGAAGCCGCCGGGCGCGATGCCCGATGGGCTCCTTGCCTCGCAATCGGTTCGATCCCTGCGAGCGCAGGTCCGCTCGATTCTGCACAGAGGAGGTAGCCGCATGGTGCTGTCCAGCAAAGACCTCAGCTACCGGGAAATCATGGCGAATGCCGTGTGTGGCCGCGGCAACAAGTATTCTCAGACCACGTACACGGTTCGCCCTGCCCACCGCCCGAGCACGATCGGAGGCTGCTGGGTGATGAACCACGTGTACGAGGCGGAGTTGGTTGGCGACTACGTCGAGGTCCGGGGCCGGTTTGACATCAATGTATGGTACTCGTACAACGGCA
>Ga0208683_100777_pt1 | contig 11654 bp, 13 predicted proteins | sample BED_Mat_host_9_1_FD_187141 | JGI IMG/M metagenome (GOLD analysis project Ga0208683, IMG submission 187141) | Extremophilic microbial mat communities from Yellowstone National Park, USA - BED_Mat_host_9_15 (SPAdes) (version 3) | ecosystem: Environmental > Aquatic > Thermal springs > Hot (42-90C) >... | reverse complement strand
TTTATCAAGTTTTGTCTCATAATAATACAAGCTTTTCTCAATGTTTTTCTATATTTTGTATTGAGGGAAGTTAAAAGCCTGTTGCAACTATTATGAAAAAGACTATATACTGTGTACGAAGATGCTTAAAGAACTACCTTTTGATATTAAGTTTCATTATCTCATAAAGATAATTAAATATTTGGAATAACTTAGAAAAATATAATAATGTAAAATTACTCCTTAATTTTACTCTTTAGAGGAAACTAGTGTCACTCTATAGCTTTTCTCTTCACTAAATTTCTTAAAGGTTAACGTTTCTAAAACACCTAGAATTTTAAAACTTACTTCCTTTAAAATTTCATTTAACTCATTAATCTCATATAGTCTTATTTTTATATTAACTTCCTGAGTGTGGATAACAATTTCGTTCATTTGAAATTTGGTTAAAATTTCCTTAAAGTTGTATCATTTAAACTCTCTGATTTATAATAAAATTTTTGGATATGGTTAAAATTACAATAATATATTTTATTAACTGATAAATCTTGTGGTGAATTGAAAATAAAATTATACTTTATATAATTTATACTGGATTAACAAAATTGTTGACCACACTCAACTTCCTTTTCTCAAATGTTAGATCATTTCCGCTTTTCTTGTAAAATTTCTCGTTAAATAGAGCATGTCTATCATCAATTAAAAAATTTCGTAATATTTCTACATATTCTCCATAGTCAGTATATTCAATATATTCTCTTTCTCTTAATCTACTCTTTGCAAGTTTAGAGTTGGCTAACTCTATAACAAATAATCCATTCTTCCTTAAATGTAAGCCAAAATTTTTTAGAACATGCAAATTATCTTCATCTTCAAAATAACCAAAAGATGAAAACCAGTTAAGTATCACATCGAATCGTCTATTTAACTCGAAATTCCTCATATCTACAATGAAGTACTTATTACCATATTTTTCATATATAGTTTTAGCCTTATTTATTAATTCAGTTGAAGAATCTATGCCATAGACATCATATCCTAATTCCCTTAAATACTTATGATGTCTTCCGTAACCGCAAGGTACATCTAATATTGTATTATATTTATCATTTAATTTAATTTCATAATATTTTATTAATGAGTGAATATAATAAGCCTCAAGCTCTGACGTATGCTTAACCAACCTTATGTGTCATACTAATTCATCTAACCTTAAACGTCTTCTTTCTTTAAGCTTTTCATCATTTTAAATTTTTTGATGTGAATTAGCTGAAAATTGTATAATATAAAAACTTATAAATTATAGAATATTATCCAAATAATTTCTTAAGGAAAATTAAAGCAGGCAGTAACAAATCTATGGCATCATCTATTTTATAAATAGTATGACCTAGATTAGGAATTACGTGAAATTCGAAGGTTTTCCCGCCTTTCTGAAGTTCTTGGACATATCTTAACACAGGGACCAAAGGTGTTCTGGTATCATTTTGAGAGTGTATTATACATAAAGGAGCTTTTACGTTATTAACGTATGAAATTGGAGATCTATTCTTCATGAGATCTAAATTTTTACCTATAAATAGAACTTCCATGAAGCTCTTAAAGAAGGAATCTGATAAATCATACATTTCTACCCAATCTGCAACTGAGGCACCTGCTATTCCAAAGTCCCATTTATCAGGTAATTTCCCTAAGGCTAATAAGGTCATATAACCTCCATAACTATAACCCATAATTCCTATCTTTTCCGCAATTCCATTTTCAATAGCGTAATCTCTAGCCCTTACAACATCACTTAGATCCCCACCTCCTGGATCCCCTATATTCATTAGGTTAAATCTACTTCCATAACCCGTAGATCCCCTATAGTTGGGTGCAATCACGTTAAACCCTGCGTAAACTAGGGGAGCTATTAATAAGTCCCAACCATTATCTACTTCTGCCCATGGACCGCCATGAACGTAAACTATACCAATCTTAGTGGGTTTATTAGCTCTGATAATCCATGTAGGAACTTCAATATCACCATTTCTTATCTTAACGTATTCTGCTTTCCCTATATCTACTTCTCTATTACTTATAATAACCTCCGTTTTATTATTCCTTAAATTGAGCTTATATACCCTATATGGTGTGACTAATGATGAATGAGCGAAATATACGTTATCTCCGATCTTAGTTGCACCATTAATTGTACCATCTAAAGTATTAAGCATCTTGCCGTTAAAGAATAGTTTAGATTGACCATCTCTCTTAGCTATAATTAGTAGATCCTCTGGATTATAATACAATTCCACAGCTTTGTAATTATAAATATCTTTTTCAGAAAATTCGACTCTCTCATACTTCTGAAAGTCGAATGTGTAAATCCAATAAGATTCGCCCGGATTCTCGTAATCACTTATTATATATATCTTATTATCTTTAATGTAGTATGCTGTGTTAATACTACCATCTTTAGGTGTGAAAATTCTAATATTCCCACTTAAATCAGCTACGAAGAATTCTTGAGATTTTGGATTTCCTTTTAATACCCCAGAACCGATTATATATTCCCCATTTAAATCGGTGACGAAAGAGAACGGAGGTACGTTAGCAATTTTCCTAATCTTTCCTCCCTCAATAACATAAAGCGATGACTCACTTTGAGAAGATCCTATAAATGCTATATTCTTCTCGTCATATGCTAAAGAAAATATTCTTAATTTAGGTGAAGCTACCTCGTATTCTTCTCCCTTTAGATTCACAATGTAAATTGAATGTAACTCTTTTCCCTTCTCAACATCTCTTGCAAAGGGAACGAAATCCAAATGAGATTTTGGAATTGCTGAAGAAGCTATCGGTTCCTTAGTTAACACCCGTAATTTATCTCCCATTAAAGCTGAAATGCTTACTTTACCCTCAACAGTAGATAATAAAATTGGAGTATCCTTCAATTTACCAATAATTCCATAAATTGGAAGCCTTACTAAATCCTCAAGTATTCTAACTAATTCAGAATATTCCATAGTAATTTAGTCTAGATACTAGCATAAAAATATTGCGTAAATTGTCTTTTACCTAAATTTATATTGTTGTAACATTATAAATTTGAGAATTAACAGAAAAATGATATTATAACTATATTATAGATATTAATAGAAATTTTGTTTTGATAATATATTACAACTATTCAACTATAATTTTTCTATATAGTATAAGATAATGGGATATGTTTATTTTTTAATTTAATTTTATCACTGTCACTACAATATAATAGTTAAAGCTTTAGAACTCGTATGTATATGATATAACTAAATATCAGATAATTTCTATAAATTTTTTAGGAAGGTACTTTAAATTGACTTTATAATATTCCTATCCCTTATGTAACAATGTGGAATTTGAGGAGTTTAATAATATCGTTAAGGATAAGTTAGGAATTGAAGTATATCCCTATCAGAGGTTTGTCGGGAATGAGATAACTAAATTATTAGATAAAAAGAGGTTTATAGTAGTCTCAATGCCTACTGGTAGCGGGAAAACTTTAGTTGAATTGTATATTGCCTTTTATTTATTTAAAAATGTTAACAACATTGTAATTTTGGAACCTACAAGACTTCTTTGCGACCAGATGTATCACAGGTTTTGGAGGAGAGTTTTCGGACAAGATGTAGGAATGGAATATGAGGGAGATTGCAAATCTTTTGAAGAAGGTAAGAAGATCGTAGTCTCAACTCCATTTACTACATCTAAGTGTTTAAGTAGTGCGGATTTAATAATAGTAGATGAGGTTCATCATGCGTTCGGAGATATAAGATACCAGGAAACGCTAGTAGATTTAGAACCTAAATACCTAATAGGCTTTACTGCATTGCTACCTTCGTATAAGAAATATTTAGTTGATCATAGACTCATCCAAATATTGGGCGAACCAGAGTTCTTAACTTACGATTTTAAAGCTTTATCTAAGATCGATTCAACCTTTAAACTGCCAAAAGCAATAGCAGATATTTTTGACTCAGAATTCAGTAAGCTAGAAGATACAGCTTATGAAGCTTTGTTCAAAGGGAGCATAAAAGGAAATAAGGAAACGATAAAATTTCTTGAAACAACACTCTATACTTACGGTAAGGAGGCATTTTGCGAAAGTTACAGACGTTTAATAGGAAAAGTAGAGGAAAATCCTTATTTCGACATGATATGTGAATCAAAAGATTTGAGCCATAAAGCTAGAGCTTTAAGAGATGTGTTAAACGTATATAAGGTGGAAGATTTCAAACCAGTATTAATATTTACATCAAGGAAGTCGACTGCTTATGAGTTTGAGAAGGCCATTTCAGATTTAGCTAAGGGAAAGGTAAAAGTTTTGACAGGGGACTCGTCTAGATATGAAAGGCTTAAAATTGTTCAAAGTGTTAGGAAAGGGGATATAGACGTTATAATCTCTACATTAGTAGGGGAAGAGGGAATAGATATACCAGAGGCTAAATTACTAATTATGACTGATGTTCCCCAGAGCCCGTTAAGATTCTATCAGAGATTAGGGAGGCTAATAAGGGGTAAAGAATCGGAAAACGAGGAAAATAACGTAAAATATCTAGTAGTAACATTAACTCCAAAAACTCCAGAATACGATAATTTAGACGATGCCTTAAGAAATTTGTACCTAGAAGGAGTTGATGTAAGTTACATTATCGAAAAGAGAGAAGACAAAGGACCAGTAGCGAGAATAGTAGATATGATAAATAAGCAGGGAGGAAGAGCACTAATAATGGAAATAGAAGGAGGGAAAAAAGAGTTAAATGAATTAGAAATCATATTAAATGAAATTACAAAGACAGAATCTAATATTTCACAATACGTTGATAGAGCAATAAAAGATGGAAGAGCACTATATTATTATGATCCAGAATTAATGGGAAGTCTAATAAGTAAGATACTTCTAGGTAGTTATTGTAATATAGGGTTTGGACAAAACTATATCAAAATATGCAATGAGAATCTAAGGAAAATAGGAGAATTATTATTAAGGAAGAAAGGAAATATAAAGTTAGAAAGGAAGGTAATCCTAAGACAGTATATGAGACTATTTCTTGTAAATGAACTAAATAATGTAATGGATGAGTTAACTAAAATTAAGGAAGAATTAGAAAATAAACTTAAGGGAAGAGAATATAGGGTAGATATAGCCTTATCTAAACTAAATAATGGCATCTATGTTCAATTAATGATAAACGCTACTATTGACGGAGTTTCGGTAAATCCAAGAATTCAGATAAACTATTACGATATAAAAAATGAAAAATTAATTAAACTAAATTCTCTAGTAATAGCATATAAGGCTTTAATTGAATTTTATAATGAGTTTACTTCCACTAAATGAGGTCTATATATTCCTTTATCCCATAATACTTTACTTAACTCTTAAATAGTTTAACATCAAAAATAAGTTTGAAATCCTTAATAATAGGATTAACAATAATTAATATGTGAAAATATGCGAGCTATGAGATTAGTGGAAATAGGTAAGCCTTTAAAAATGCAGGATATCGAAGTCCCTAAACCTAAAGGACCTCAGGTTCTAATTAAAGTTGAAGCAGCGGGAGTTTGCCACTCAGACGTTCACATGAGACAAGGAAGATTTGGGAATTTAAGAATAGTGGAGGATTTAGGCGTGAAATTACCAGTCACCTTAGGACATGAAATAGCAGGTAAAGTTGAGGAAATGGGAGATGAAGTTACCGGATATTCTAAGGGAGACTTGGTTGCAGTAAATCCGTGGGAGGGAGAAGGAAATTGTTACTACTGTAAAATTGGTGAAGAACACTTATGCGATATGCCTAAATGGTTAGGGATAAATTACGATGGATCTTACGCAGAATACGTGCTAGTACCTCATTATAAATACTTATTTAAACTAAGAAGACTTAACGCCATAGAGGCCGCACCATTAACTTGTTCTGGAATAACAACTTATAGGGCTGTAAGGAAGGCATCTTTAGACCCCTCAAAGACTTTAGTAATTGTAGGGGCTGGAGGAGGATAAGGAACTATGGCAGTGCAAATAGCTAAAGCTATGACTGGAGCCACGGTAATTGGAGTTGACGTGAGAGAAGAAGCAGTAGAAGCGGCTAAAAGGGCCGGGGCAGATTACGTTATAAACGCCTCAAGTCAGGATCCGTTAGCAGAAATTAGGAGAATAACTGAGGGTAAAGGTGTCGATGCGGTAATAGACTTAAATAATTCAGAAAAGACATTAGCAGTTTATCCGAGGGCATTAGCTAAACAAGGTAAGTATGTAATGGTTGGGCTATTTGGTGCAGATTTACATTATCATGCACCATTAATAACTTTAGGAGAAATTCAATTTGTAGGAAGCTTAGTAGGTAATCAATCAGATTTCTTAGGAATAATGAAACTAGCAGAGGCGGGAAAGGTTAAACCTATGGTTACTAAAACCATGAAATTAGAGGAAGCTAACGAGGCTATAGATAATCTTGAGAATTTCAGAGCTGTAGGAAGACAAGTACTAGTACCATAAGTTTCTTATAGAATATATAACTGATAGTAAGAATTTTATTATTTTATTTATAATTTTTTTATGTTAAAATCTACATCAATCTTTGAATCACCCTTATGCAAGATCCTATTTTTAATATCAGCATCATCTCTACCTATTGCCCATTTTATATAAGGAACGTAAATTAAACCTGCTGTAGGGTCAACCGGTATCCAACCAGTTGACCCTTTTACCTCTATCCAGGCATGAGCTTCCTTGTTCGAATAAGGTGTTAACCCTATGATGTATCTAGCCGGAATATTTAACGCTCTAAAATATCCTAAAGCTACATGAGCATAGTTAACACATTTACCAATACCTAAATTTAAGGAACTAAAAGCTGACTTAACATTAACCTCTCTACTGTATTTTATCTTACTCTTTATCATCTTAACAATTGATTCTATATCTTTATTAGACTCGCTTTGATTAATAATATTCTTAAATTTATCAACATTTACATATTTACTTGATCCCAAAAATAGTTCAAGATTATTATCTGAAGTAGGAAGAGAGTATATAGTGACGTTATACTCAATGCTAATCTCAAAATTACCTGATGGATTACACACCATTTTGAGATATTTATTATTAAACATATCGCTGTTTATATCAATTTTACAAAATGAAGGAGAGAAAATATTAAAATTATAAACTTTTTGCCCATCATGGTCGTAAGGAAGCACGTAAAGTTTTCCGCTTATTTCGCTTCCCCTTTTCAAATAAAAGTGAATTTCAGTAGCTACTTTATAGCTTATTGGCATTTATAATAACTTCTCATTAACCTTAAAAAATTGATGGAAAAACTTTTACCACCATTCTCTACGTCCCCAAAATCCATGCCAAACTGGCATTCCAGCTAGATAACTTTTACCTAGGTCTGTTATTTCTAAATATTCTATATTATTTTCTATACTTCTTTTAGCTAAACCGCTTGTAAGTAAAAAGCTTACTAGGAAGTCAAATACAGTGCCGTAAATAGGAAGAGTTCTCCTAAGTTCCTCTACACTCTTCTTACCTTTAGAAATTTCATTTAACGTTTGGTAGATCCATATTCTAAATATTACTCTAAACATGGTTTCACAATATCGAATACGATATCTATATATTTAAGTTTTTTCATATTCGTTGCTCTGTGGAATTCTTCAGTTTTTCTCAAAAGGAACATATAGCTAGTTTTTAACCCAACATGAGATTTAGAATTTATTTTACTTCTCCTAGCTTAAGATCTAAGAAATTTCAACTAATCCACAAAGCACATATTCGTCACTAGCGTTTTTAAGTTAAAATTCACTTGAAGAGTCTTTCTAATTTCACGATATATAAATTTCTAGCTATTTTCTAAAAATAATAATATTTGTCAAAATTTTCTATCTAACTGAGTTTATTGATTTTTATTCCCTTATTACTAATGACCACATAGCCTCTATCATTATATAAATTGCTTATAGTAGACATAGTACCTGCATTGACGCACATAATGTTCTTAAAATTTACTAAAGCATGAGAATGCCCTAGAATTATATAATCTTTAAAATCTCTGAGCAATACCTTAAATGCTAAGCAAAATAATAGAGGAGGAAGGTTTCGGTTAATTTTCTTCAGAAATCTAGCAATTCTAAACTCATATTTTTCATCAAAATATTGGTGACCATGCAGAAGAAGATAAGTCTTGTTATTATTTCTCAATTTTAATACGTCTGTATCTCCTTTTACCTTGTCTTCATCTCCTCTTATATAGATAATATTCCTCTTAATCTTAAGCTTATTTATAAATATTCTATAATCCGTTTCCCTTTCAGTAATTATATCTCCTAATAAGACTATTAAAGAGGGATTTTCTCTAATTAAGATCTCATTTATCTCATTGATATTACAATTTGGATAATGAATATCAGATAGAATAACTACTTTGCCATTCCATTCAATGAAAAGTCTTCTGAAAGTTTTTATGCTCACATTAGTATTTAATCGTGTGATATAAATGAAGATTTACTTTGAGGATATTTATGTGTCCACTTCTAAGCAGTTTGAACTAGTTGATATAACAGATAAGGTAGAAGAAGCCGTTAAAAAGAGTGGAGTAACCAATGGAATGTGCCTAATATTTGTAGCCCATTCTACGGCAGCTTTAGTAGCAAATGAGCACGAGAGGGGATTAATGGAAGATATATTAACTAAAATTAAGGAATTTGTAGAGCCGTCTAGGGGCTGGAAGCATAATCTAATTGACGACAATGCCCATGCCCATTTGGGCTCTACCTTTTTAGGTGCTGACAGAGTATTCCCCATAAGAAACGGAAGGTTAGTTAGAGGAACATGGCAGAATATATTTTTAGTAGAGCTAGATGGACCGAGAAGTGAAAGACACGTAACTATAGAAATTATTGGAGAGTAAATTTGAGTTATACTTAATTCTTTAAGCTATCATTTTTATAAAGCTGGTATTAAAGAGTATTTTTATGCTATAAAATTATAATAGTTTTATATGTGAAAGTCTAATATTAAAAAATGAAAGTTGTTTTTACAATTTATAAATCGATAGACTAGTTTACTGGTTAGTTTACTAGAATATTCTGTACAATGAAATAATAATTCTTATAAAAGATGTTATGTTTGGGCTATATCTAATTTAAAAGAAATAAGTGGTATTATTGATTTAAGTAATACTTGACATATAGTACATACGATGTAAATTATTTATTATATTCATTTAAATGTTTCAGTAATAATGATATAGCTTGGTTTAAATACTGTGAGTTAGCACTACCAAGACCAATTCTGATATATCCCGGCATTTCGAAACATTCTCCTGGATTAACGAGAACACTATATTTTTCGAATAATCTTTCACTAAAATCAAATGTATTTTTTATATTTAATAATTTTATAAATGCTAGAACTGTAGCGTTTGGTCTAATCCATTTTACATTATAATGTGAAGATATTAATCTCTCAAATAGTCTAAAATTATTAATAGCTATATTCTTTGCTCTATTTATTAGTTCTTCCCTTTTATTTAACGCTTTATAGGCTATCTCTTGGCTCAAAATAGATGGTGAAATTGTAATGTAATCCCTAATACTCCACATACGATCTATTAGCTCTTTATTTCCCACAATCCAACCTATTCTTATACCAGGCATACCATACACTTTTGACATGCTATTAGTACTTATTGCGTTTTGATATAAATCTACGAAACTTTTTCTTGTATTTCCGTCAATTTCAGAACCCCTATACACTTCATCAGCTATTATTAATGAGTTATTATCCTCTGCTATTTCAACTATATCCTTAATTTCGCTTTCAGAAAGTGCCATACCCGTAGGATTATTAGGATTTGTTATCACTATAGCTTTTGTATTCCTGCTGACCTTCTCGTTTAATTCGTTTATATCTAACTTAAAACTATTTTCCTCCTTAAGCCAAACGTACTTCACTTTGGCACCTATGCCTTTCAATAATCCGGGGATTTGCATATAATTAGGAATTTCTACCACTACTTCATCATTTGGTTTAATTAATGAGAGAATAGTAATGTAATTTGCCTCAGCACCACCATTAGTTATTATTACATTTTCTTTATTTTTATCCTCATATAATTGAGATATTAATTCCCTTAATTTTATTATACCTTTTGTGTGACCGTACTCTAACTTTACGTCTTTTATTTCTATATCACTAAGGCTTAAGGGTTCGACACCACTTTCAGATAATACAAATTTAGCTCTCCAATCTCTAAGGGACTGCCATCTTTCAAGGCAAAACTCTGGATACATGAGAGGAAGTTAGTAAAATCTAATATAAAAAAGTAAATAATCGATTATTATTATACAGTGTCTTAATTTTAAGATGATATTTAACGAAAAAATAAATAGCTACTACAATTATGTTAAATAATTCTAAGATAGAATACACTGTTTATATGTTATAATGACCTATATGCCTTTTAAGTAGTGTTTTAATAATTAATACTCCGATGAACAGAGACATAGGCAAGAACGCTGAAAGGGAATTGGTATCTATTCTAAGGGAAAAGGGATTTAATGCTGTAAGAGTACCTACATCTAATTCATCCCTAAATCCTTTACCCGATATTTTCGCAACTAAGGGTAATATTTTATTAGGCATAGAATGCAAAAGTACATGGGAAAATAAGGTCAGAGTTAAGGAAAGTCAAATTAGAAAATTATTCGAGTTTCTATCTATGTTCACTATGGATAGAATTCCTATTGTAGCTGTGAAATTTAAGAAAATTCATCGATGGAAGGTTTACTTACCTAATAGAATTGAAGAAATAATAGTAACATTAGATAATTCTATATTTTTAGAAAAGTTACTAAGCGACATAAAGTCTTTTAACGCTTACTACGGATCTGAAATAGTGAAGTCCTTGTAATTGATTACTAACCCTAATTTTATTAGAGCTCTTTCACCTATTAAGTTCTCATTTAACTGAGGTACCCATATTGTTATTACGTTAATCTCATTTCCCATTACGTTTAACGTAGCGATCTTACCGAATCCCTTATAACACTCTTCCTCACTCACACATATGCTACCTACATCTATTTTAGGGGATTGGAGTCTCTCGAAGATTTCATAACTAACCAGCACTTCTCCACTAAACCCAGTATCTATTATAAACCAATCCTCTATATCGTTAATTTTAGCTTTGATTCTCACAGTAAGAAATAAACTTCTTCGGGTCCTTTTACCTTTATCCTCTTACCTTCTTTCATTTTCTCTTTTATGAAGCTGTAAAGCGAGTCAACGTCCTTAAACTTACCCAAAACCTCACCATTCTCACCAAACACCACGTATTCGTCTTGTTTACTCCTTATTCTTACATCCTCACCCTTAAAAATATACTCTTTCGCTTTCTTGAACGCTGCTTCCGGTTTATCAAACTCCCCTATTACTTTACCAGACACTATTAAAAGGTAAGTAGTTGGAGGCCCCTCTATTCTTACTTTCTTACCTTCTTTCATTTTCTCTTTTATGAAGCTGTAAAGCGAGTCAACGTCCTTAAACTTACCCAAAACCTCACCATTCTCACCAAACACCACGTATTCTTCAATGTCCATATACTTTTTTCCCCAGAGGATAAAAAATAGTTTTTTAAACACTG
>Ga0208683_100775_pt1 | contig 11694 bp, 12 predicted proteins | sample BED_Mat_host_9_1_FD_187141 | JGI IMG/M metagenome (GOLD analysis project Ga0208683, IMG submission 187141) | Extremophilic microbial mat communities from Yellowstone National Park, USA - BED_Mat_host_9_15 (SPAdes) (version 3) | ecosystem: Environmental > Aquatic > Thermal springs > Hot (42-90C) >... | reverse complement strand
GGTCGAGTTCAGCCTTACTCAAGGAGAGTAACAGGGTGGGGTCGGGGTTGACCTGGACCTGGATGACGTTAGACGAAACGGTGTACCCGGAGGAATCGGTCAGATTGACGTAGATGTCGTAGGTACCAGGGGAGGAGAAGTTTAGGGTCACTGAACCAGGCTCTACCTGACCCTCCTTCACTCCGTTGATGTAGAGTTCCAGGGTGTAGGGAGGAGTGCCTCCTGAAGCCTGTACAGACAGCTGGAGCTGTTGTCCGAGATCGAGCACCTTGATGGGGGATGAGATGTGGACCTGGGGTTCGGAGCTCACGGTGAACTGGAACGTCTTGATGACCTCCTGCCCCGAAGCGCTCCTCACCACCAGGGTGAGTTGATGAGTCCCTGTGGGAAGAATACCGAGGTTGAGTTCGACGTTGAAGGTGTTGTTATACACCGTGTAACTCTGGACAGGGCTTCCGTCCAAGTACACCAGGTAAGTTAGTGGGACTACCCCTCCCACCTCGGAGGCCGTCAAGTTCAGCAATACAGGTAGACCTGCTTCCGTCCTGATGGGAGTCATTTGGGCGTTCACGATCATGGGGGTATTTATCACCTGGAGGGGCGAAAAGAAGTTCTCTCTTCCTATCTCCACTGTGGGTACCCCGTTGACGAGCACCGTGGCGAGGTTGTCAGCCGCCTCCTCAGTGTCCGCACCGAAACCGTAAAGCTCTGGGGGAACCGTCCAAGACCCGTTCAAGAGGTGATAGCTCAGGCTCAGGGTCGAGTTCATGGAAGTGAAGTAAGTGAACTCGCCGTTTCCATCGCCTCCGAAAACCAACTCAGCGTCATAATACGTATATCCATTACCTGTGTAGTTGAACCCCGATACCATCATGTAGGCCGAAGTAACACCTGGAGCTGAGATGGTGGCGTTGTCGTACCAGTACAACGTCCCATTATAGTAACCGAAGCTGACCACAACTCCGTTTGGGACGACCTCTTCCTTGATCAAGAGGTCCATGGAGAGGGGGAGATGATACGGGTAGAGTGGAGTCCCATAAGCGTAATAGTTCCCTTGTGAGAGGAAAATAGCCACGTTGTAGACTGCTCCTCTCCCTTTCACGCTCGAGTTGGAAAGTGTTGATGGATAACTGGTAAAATTCCAGATATTATCTTCAACATAATACATGCTCTCATTGGTCTCCATGCTAAGTACGTCCTGGAGCCAATATTGATATCCGCCCTCTGGAGTGTTAACCTGAAGCACTACGTTCAGCTGTAGCGAAGCCCCGTAGGGGTTTATACCTGAGGGAGGTGTGGCATTATAGGCCCCAATCTTATTTATTTTAACGTGACCCACCACCTCGTCGAAATTGAGGATGTAGCCCTTGAGCCCTGAGGTGGTGTTCATGACACCGTAGTCGGCTATGCCTATTGGGGCGGGAGGAGAGCTGTGTGCCAGGAAGGGTATCAACGGTAACACACTGTAAGCCAAATTCACGGAGGCCGTCGAACCGGATACGTTATTGTCAACCACAAGGAAATAGGACCCTGACGAGAGGGGTCCCACATTTCCGGAGACCCGCGTACCCAAGGCATGAAAGATGTAATTGGAGGAGCCTGTGGACGAGAACTGGGAGAATTGGGATGAGGACATTACGTAAATGTTGACTTCCGTGCTTGAGGTAACTGTAAACGTTATGTTCTGACCCTCATAAGTCGTGACATTGAAATACCCATAGTAACCACTCTGAAGAGGGAAGGAGTAATTTGGGTCAGAGGAAATCCTCCGTAAGGAGGGCACGGAAGGGACGTGAGCGTTGATTGACCAAGTGTGAGTTAAGGCTACCGAAGGCGAGGCTACGTTTAGGAGTGTTAACAAGGTGAGGAACATGATCAAAACTTTCATAGTAAGAAGGTGACATGCAATATTTTATAAAATTTTCCCAGATGATGTGAAATAGTGATGATAAATTTCAATAAATCCCGTGAACGTTTAACACTCAATCCTCAACTCACCTTGAGTTTAGGTGCTGGTCGAAATACGTTATCGCTCTCCACTTGCCTGACCACAAGATTTCCGTCAGGGGCAATACCACTTCTGACAGATCAAGGATCCCCCGTTGAAGGAGTTTATGGTGAACTGGGGGTCCCCAACAGGTTCTTCACCCTCACACCGGTGATCCTCTCGTACGGTTCATACTTCCGTAGCTCTTCCAGTATGGCCCCCATGACCGACGTATCTAGGTCCCTGAATACTCTCTCCTCCTCGTTTAGGTTGTGCTCCAACAGGATCTTGACGTACCTTTCCGCCCAATCTTTCCTCTTCTCCTTTATGACTGCATCACCGTACTTTGAGATGAGCATGTGATCGTTGGAGAAGGGTTTGACCTCATCACCCAGCAGAGGGAAGACGTAAACGTCCTCAATTCTTGCGTGCCAGCCCACCACGAAACTGTGCAACTCCTCCAACAGTGTCCACCCCACGCCACAACCCAAGGTCCTCAACGCCATGTCGCTCCTTATTCTTATCACCGCGTGCTCGAACTTGAGTAGGGAGATTGGGTCCTTAAACATGCTCTCACTTCGAAATCTCCAGGAACTCCTTGAGAACTACGGCGTTGTTCCTCTCCCTATCCCTAGCTGAGAAGAGGAGAGTGATGGTCTTTTCTCTCTTGATCAGTTCCCTCAGGGCCGAGATCCCTTCATTCTTCTCAAGTTCTGCCTTATACCTCCTCCTGAACTCCTCCCACCTCGACGGGTCGTGGGAGAACCACTCCCTCAACTCCTTAGAGGGGGCAACTTCCCTCAACCAAAGATCTACCTTCGCCTCATCCTTCCTCAGTCCCCTTGGCCATAACCCGTCCACCAGGACCCTAATCCCGTCATCTGGGGTAGGAGGGTCGTATATCCTCTTCAACTTCACCCTGATGTCCCTGAGGGTGGACATGCCCATGGGGTTCTTCACCTCCTCGAACACCTTGTGGAAGTCCAGCCTGTCCTTCTTGGGGAAATTGGAGAGCACCAAGTCTAGCTTCCTGTTCATCTCCAGTAGGAGATTGAGGATGTCAGTTAGCTTGTCCGGCGAGCCAACCGGTGAACCGGCCTCGGCCGTGACGCCCTCAACTAGGATGACGCTAGTTCCCCTCTTGTCCCTATCTAGCTTAATCTTACCTTCCGTTTCCAATTCCCTAAGTAGATCGTCGGGGTATTTACGCAGTTTCGATCTCCCCACGCGCCCTCCGTGAGTCCGCAAATACTCTATCAGCTCTTCCTCCTGGCCTTTCACGTGTACTACTGTTTCCGAAAGCGTTTTAACTTTAACTCCAGAGGGCCTCCCGAGGAGTCGGCGCAGGGCTATGGACTATATTCCCAGTCATATACACCCTTAATCAATCACGGGGTTACAGGAAGGACAACCGCGATCTCACCCTGGACAGGCAACTGAACGGGTCACTGAACGTCTACCTCGGGACCTGCTGGTTCCTCCACGTCCGCGACCGCGATGTTCCAAGGGTGTGGACTGGTCACCCCGCTAATGGAGCGGAGGGGGTGAAAGGCATCCCGTGACCCTGTTGAAGTCCAAGGGCCGAGGATTGGATACGAATTCATGGAAATCCAATGAAGCCCAACCCCCGAGGAGTGTATAAAGCGCGCAAGCGAGATACTCAATTGGGTTAGGGGGTGTCCAAGTGGAGCTAGTCCTCCTTTTCGGCTCGAGGGGGAGAGGGGATTTCAAGGAGAACAGCTACTACGACGTATCGGTGGTGGGGGACGAGGTCCCCAGGGGTCCGAGGAAAGTGCCTGACGAGTCGTACCTCAGGGTCCTCGAGATTTCCCCGGGGGAGGTCGACCTCGTCTTCATGAACACCGAGGCCTTCCTGGGGAAGCTCAGGGAGTCCCGTTCGCGCTTCAGGTAGTGTAGGAGGGTAAGTTCATAGGTGGGGGCGTGGAGTTCTGGGGAGAAGTCGGGGAAATTCGCCTCGGAGTGAGACCCATGTACGAGAGGAGGGGGAAACCCGGGTGAGGGAGTGGACGGTTGATCGCTCCAGCCCACGGGGAATCTCGCTGTGGGACCGTTCTACGGTTGAACGCTCAGCGGTGTGCCTCCCCTGGACCTCGATACGGTTGTGGGGTGGGAGGAGAGGGGGTTGAGGTATTACTCCCTCCCGACTGTACTGAATCCCTTATCACGTTAACAGAGTTTCATACCCGTTCACGTTAAATTGAATTGATGTCGATAACGGATTACCCCTCACGCCGACGTGGGCTGTGCCCGAAAGGGCGGGAACGGAGAGGAGATGTGGACTCCGCGCCTTTGGTTCTCGGTCCCGTGCCCCACACACTGACTTCCTCCCCGCTGGCGGAGGTTCCCCTCATCCGGAGATACATCTCTGAGGGGCAGTCGAGAGGGTCAGAGACCCCCTCCCGTTTAAATTCACGATTGCGATAACGTCCCTATCGTTCTCATAACCACATGAGCACTTAAACCAACGATGGGAGACCTCCCTCGTTTTCCTACCGCATTTTGGACAAGAGACTGAAGAGTGCTTAGGGTTGACAAACTCAACCATCGTCCCACGCTTCCTAGCTTGCCAAGAAGTCCAGTACTGTAGACGACGGTATTGCATCATGTAGAGCTTATCGCGGAACTCCCTTGGCAGTCTATCCACGTCCTTGATGAGGTCCTTAAGACTCTCCAGCTTAACGACGTTGGCACCAAACCTCTCAGCCTCTTCAACTACCCACTTCCCAACCTTCCTGGCGAAATCCTCCATCATTATCTTAGCCTTTAGATGAAAGGATCCTATGCAGAATCCTCTTGTTCAATATTGGAAGTTCACCAACACTTGCTATCCTAACGGTCATCCTGTCGAAGTCCAGGTTATAACTCAACCTAGGTGGTAACCACACTTGGCTTATACACTCTCGGGAAACGCCCCCTCCTCGGGTTTTTGTACCAACCCTTGTACACTGAGAGGGCATCACGGTAGCAGTCCTCAGCGACCTTTGAAGGTAGATTGTACTCCCCCCTTAGCCTCGTGTACAACTCCCCGTGGACTTTCCCTAGCACTCCCTTCTCTTTTGGGTTTTCCACGTTCTCCTTCAACCAGAATAGGGTGAAACGCATTGCCCTCACGTGGTTATTAACGAGGACCAGGAGGGGTTCGGAGAGGGCGATCTCCATGGAAACAGGCGCTGATCGCCTTAACCCTCCTAACCATTGAAAGATATTTGAAAAAGAAGTATTTAAATTGGGGGCTATCCACCCCGCTGGCGAGGCTTTTCGCCCCCTCAACCCCCAATTATTGTAATATTTTTCTTGTACTTGGAACCGAGGATCTCGTTCCTGCTCTCCCACGTGGATATAGTGTCCGGGGGGAAGCTACAGGACGTGTGGGTCACCTCTTGATTACCCCGAAGATCACCCCTCCTCTCACGATCCCCTCGTCCCCTCCTCTGTACATCTGGTAGTTAGCCTCGATGTGGGAGGAGAACCTGGACACGCGGAAGTGCTCCTTGAGCGCGCCCAACATCTCGCCACCTCGATCTCGGTCTTGAACTCGGCGACCATCATGTAGAGCGTCTTCCTCACGGCGTAGGGGAAACCGTGAACGTCCTGCTTGAAGTCAACCATGGCGACCGTGAGGAGCTCGACCCTCTCGAACCTCCCGTGGGTGTGGCAGTAGGTCCAGTAGTTCTCGGGGGCTCACGTCCTCCCGGAGCCTTGCTGTCACGGTGTCGTCCACGATACTGACCCTTCACCAGTCTGACAGGACCTCCACGCGTCTTCAAGTTCTCCCAACGCCCCATCAGTTCACGTTCCAACCCGAACGTCTCGGCCGCGTTCCTCACGCTGGCCCTCCCACCTAGCAGGACCATCAAGACAAGCGCCAACCCGACCTTCCTGCTCCTCCCGTTCCTCCTGACCACTCCCAGCCTGTTTACCGCCTTGACCAGCCTCTCCCTAGCGAACTCGATCAGTCCTTCCGCACCTTTTCAGCGGGACGACTGCAAAAACTTCTCACAATACCGACTTTCCTGTATTACCTCCCTGAGATTCCCATAACTGCTGATTCTCTTATTCCCCCTTCACCTCTCAATTTATCTTATCGGGGGTTCAAAGGGGGCGAAAGACTCCGTCCGTAAGGGTGGAGATGGATAGCCCCCTTTGTAACTCTTATATACATCTTTTCCAAATATTCGATTAATGCCCGACGTAGGGTTACGCTTTAGGGCATACACTGACGAGGGAACGTTGAGGGCGTTAAAAGCCCAGTTGAAGTTAGCATCAGAAGCATATAATACCCTACGGTGGGCAGATATCTATTTCTACCAGAGGGATGGGAAAGGTCTCACCGAGACGGAGTTGAGGCAACTAGCCCTCGACTTGAGAAAACAGGATGAACAGTGCCAACAGCTATATTCCCAAACACTGCAACAGATCGCAGACAGGTTCTACGACGCAAGACAGAGGTCCTTCGACGGGTTAGCACGTTACCCAAAGGAAAAGAAAGCACACAAGTGGTACTCCCTCGTCTACCCTCAGTCAGGTTGGAAAGTCTTGAGAATGAGATGGATCAGGACGAAAAGCAAGAAGCATAAGGAGAAGGTAATAACGTTAAAACTGTCAAACCTAGGGATCTTCAACGTTATTGTTCATAGGGATTTCCCGCTAGACAAGGTAAAGAGGGTCATAGTAAAACTAACAAGCAGTGGGAGAGTATATATTTCGTTCATAGTTGAGGACTACGAGTTCCCCAAATTACCTGATACTGGCAAAGTAGTAGCAATAGATGTTGGTGTCGAGAAACTCCTAACGACTAGTGACGGCAAGTTTTTCCCTAACTTGAGACCCTATGAGAAAGCATTGAAGAAGCTCAAGATCTCGCACAGACGTCTCTCAGGGAAGAAGTTCCTGTCACGCAACTGGTTTAAGGCAAAGATTAAGCTAGCGAGGGCATACGAGCACTTGAAGAACCTTAGGAAGGACCTGTTCATGAAACTCGGTAAGTATTTTGCTGAGCATTACGACGTTCTCGTAATGGAGGATATCCAAGTTAAGCAATTAGTAGATAACTCTAGCAGAAAATTAAGACAAAGACTGTTAGACGTCGCATTTCACGAGCTAAAAGAGACGATACGGTACCAGATGGAGAAGTACGGAAAGAAATTGGTTCTGGTCAATCCTGCTTTCAGTTCGAAAACATGTGCTAGATGCGGGTATGTTAAGAAGGATCTAACACTGTCTGACCGTGTGTTCGTATGTCCTAAGTGCGGTTGGGCTGCAGACCGTGACTACAACGCTTCTCTTAATTTGTTAAGAAATGCGGGGTGGGAGCCACCCTTAGTGCCTGTGGAGCTTTACCCTCTACCCATGGCCAAACGCTACGGGCAAGGTGGGGCTTTGAAGCAGGAAGCCACGTCCGTAAGGGCGTGGTAGTTCACTGGGGGGCAACTGAGGGAATCAGGAAATCACTCCTGCCTGAAGCAACCGGATCTTGTAGTTGAAGAAGATCGCCATCAACTAAGAGTTTCTCCTACTAATCTCTTGTCCCAGATCGGGCCCGAACGTCTTCGGCTTCCCAATGAGGGCTTCATTTAAAGCTAGGGGGCTCTTCACCTGCAGGGCTTTCCATCCCTTAACCCATCCCCATGGAGGCCCAGCCCTTAGCCACCACTGGCAGTGAACATGTGGTGGGATCGAAGGAGACCCTCTCTTCTTTTGGTTATATAACTATTAGAACATTTCGCCCTTCCTAAACCTATGGGACGGAGCTCAGGTCGACTGGTTTATCCTGAGACCATGGGCGGGACGACGGGAATACCCCAGTCAGGGGTTGATCCACCACTCCAGGATCTTCGCCATGGCCTCCCTGAACTCCCCTTCCCTCTCCCTCACTTGCTCCACCAGGGACTTGGAACCACCGTAGATCTCGACCCACTTCCCCACCATTTCCGCGTCCACCTCCAGGTGGAACTGGAGCCCCAAGGCCCTCCCCACCCTAAAGGCCTGGAAGTACTTGGGGCTGTAGCCAAGGAGTGAGGCCCCTTGGGGTAGGGTGAAGGTGTCCCCGTGCCAGTGTAGGACCTCTACCTCCTCCTCCTCCAGGACCTGGGAGAGAGGAGGGAGGAGCTTCACCGATCCGATCCCCACCTCCTGTCCAAAGGTCCCCTTCCTCACTTCCCCTCCCAGGGAGGCGGAGAGGACTTGGCCGCCCAGGCAGACCCCTAGGACCTTCTTTCCCTCCCTAACAGCCCTCTTCACGACCTCCACCTCCTCCCTGAGGAATGGATGGCCCTCATAGACCCCCATGGGGCCCCCCATGATTATCAGGGTGTCAAAGTGGGGGAGGCGATTCGCTCTGAGGTTCTGGGCTTGCACCTGTTGAACTCCACCTAGGAGATCAGCTATGCTCCCCGGTCCCTCTGCGGGGTGGTTCAGGATGACTAAGGCCTCCACAGGCTGAGTTGAGAGAGGGAGTAAAAAGAGTTCCGTCAGAGGTCGCGCAGGAAGAAAGTCCTACCCTCCACCTGAACCCTCCTTATCCTAGCGTCGTATAGCTCGCTGAGGGCCGCCTCGGTGAGGGTAACCTCAGGGGGCCCGAAGGCCTTAACCCTCCCCTCCTTTAGGAGGACCACGTTGTCCGCCAGCGGGGCTAGGTCTAGGTCGTGGGTCGCTATAAGGAAGTCCTTCCTCCCCCTCTGGGAGAGGACCACCCTGATCAACCTCTCCTGGTTCCTGGGGTCCAGGTTGGAGGTGGGTTCGTCCATGATCACGAACTTCCCCTCTCCCAGGGCCTTTGCTACCAGGATCAACTTCTTCTCCCCGCTGCTCAGGGCGTGAAAGTCCCTTTGGATCAGCCCCTTCACCCCCAGGGTCTCCAGGTAACTCCCGTATTCCCCCCTCCTCCCCCCTGAGAGGAGGACATCCAGGACCCTCATTTGGACGTGGAAGAACTCCGCGGGCACGTAGGAGATGGGACTCCTCACCCTCACCTCCCCCTCCAGGGGCTTGACCATGCCTATGACTGCCCTGAGGAGGGTCGTCTTGCCGGAGCCGTTGGGACCCAGGAGGACGTTGACCCCATCGCTGAGCTGGAACGTGACCCCCCTTAGGATCTCCTTCCCCCCTGCCCTAACCCTGAGCCCCTTCACGTGCACTTCCGCTCACCAGGACGTAAACTATGACGGGCGTGGCCAGGATGGAGGTTATGGCTGTCACTGGTATCACCATACCCAGGACCCCGTTGGAGAGGACGTTGGACCAGATTAGCACTACGGCGCCCAGGATCGCCGAGGAGGGGATAAGGTGAGTGGCGCTCCCTCCCCCGATCCTCTTGGCCACATGGGGTACTATGATCCCCAGGAAGCCTATGATCCCCACCGTGGAGACCACGTATGCTGTGACCAAGCTCACAAGGCCTATCCAGAGGACCCTGAACCTGGAGGGGTTCAGCCCGGCGGCGTGGGACATCTCGTCGCTTATGGAGGCCAGGTCTATCCTCCTGGCCTGTCTGATCCCGAGGACCAAGAGTAGGGAGGTGAGTGCGCCGAGGACCGTCACCTTGACCCATCCTATTACGAGGACTTCCCCCAGGAGCCAGAACTCAAGGGGAGGGACTTGGGGGAACCTGACCTGGATCAGGGTGACCAGCACCGTGATCAGGGAGGAGAAGAGGTAGGACACAACGATCCCCCCCACCACTAGGCCGTAAACCCCACTCCTCCTACCTATTAGGACTGTGATCAGGGTGGAGAGCAGGGCGAAGGCGAAGGCCACCTCCGGCGCCACGTAGGAGATCCAGGCCAGGGGTAGGTTGAAGGCTAGGAGGAAGTAGGCCAGGACTGCACCGAAGGCCCCTCCAGCAGCTGTGCCTGTGACGTATGGATCCATGAGTGGGTTCCTCAGGAGGAGCTGCATTATTGCGCCGCTCACCGAGAGTGAGGCCCCTATTAGGGCTGCGCTGATCACCGTGGGGAGCCTTATCCTCTCCAGGATGATCCAGTAGACCCCGGTGGGGTGGAAGAGGGTGGGGAGAGGGATCCTGACCTCCCCCAGCGGGAGGGAGAGTGGAAGGGAGAGGCCCAGGAGGAGGCAAAGGGGGAGGAGGTAACGTTGCCGCAACTAGAACACCGGGAGGGTGACGTTGAGGTGTTCCTCAACCCAGGTGGAGTTCAGGTACTGGGGCGCCGATCCACCCATGACGTCCTGGAGGAGGGCGACCCCGTAGACCGAGAGGGGTCCTGGCTCGTTGAGGATGGAGGAGGGCAAGTCCTCGGAGAGGATGTAGACCCTCCCTTGGGAGAAGGCCCTGAGTTGGTTGGCCGCTGGGAAGTCGTGCAACAGGTACTGTGTGTAGGAGAGGTTATAGACCTCCTGGGCCACGATCACCTGGGGGTTCCTCACTATCAGGGAGTCGGGCTGGAGCTCAGGGTAGCCGGAGTAGTTGTAGAAAGCATTGGATCCCCCTGCCAGTTGGATCAGGTAGTTCACGAAGTTCCCCGAGCCCACCGTGTAAAAGGAGTGGTCGGGGTTGATCCAGAGTATATAGGCCAGGGTCGTGTTCCCCCTAGCCTGGAAACGGGATACCTGGGAGTTCATCCAGGCGACGAGCTTGGAGGCCTCCCCTGTCCTATTGAAGAGCGATGCGAGGTCCTTGATAGACGCCTCGATGACTGAGAAGTTGGGAGCGTAATCATCGTTGGTGAGGTAGACCTTGAGGCCCGCCTGCTGGAGGTCGCTCACGTAACTCCCCAATAGTCCTTCCTCCCCCACCACCAGGGTCGGCTTAAGGGCGAGGATCCCGCTCACGTTCGGAGGGGAGATCTGGGAGAGGACAGTGACGTTATGGGAGAGGAGGCCAGTGGAGTTGATCTGTTGCAGGAGTTGATAGGAGTAGTAGTCCACCCCCACTATATACTTCCCCAGGCCGAGGGAGATCAGGATCTGCGTGTCACTGGGGGCGAGGCTCACTATCCTCCAGTGCGGGACTCGACTCTCCTGTGGGGAGGTCCTCTGGGTGAAGTAGAGAAAGGAGGCCAACGCTGCTACCACCACCACAGCGATCAACCCGTAGACCAGGAACCTGTTCATGGTATTGGATAAGGTATCCATATTTTAAATTCTTCCCGTCCGGAACTCCGTATTTATACCCCACCCCCCACTCCTTGATCTATGGAACAGTTCAAGAGAGCACTGAAGGAGGCATCCGAGAGGATCGAGGAAGTGAGGGAGAGAATGGAGGAATTAGCGGAGTCCTTGGACTCCCTGGACCAGGAGGGAGCTAAGGCCCGACTAAGGGGTCTACTCAGGGAGCTCGACTCGATCTCCCTGGAACTGGAGAGGATCCTGAAGAGGGGTTAAGGGCCCGGATCCCTTTAGCGCCCAGGAATGCTATCTGAACTCCTCCACTCCCTGAATAGGTTTTATTTTTCTTATAACCTCTTTATCTTAACGGGAGTTCAAGGGGGGCGGAAGACCCCCTCCGTGAGGGCGGGGACGGATAGCCCCCTTTGTGACTCTTATATACCTCCCTTTTCACGCACCCCGTTAATGCCCGACGTAGGGCTACGCTTCAGGGCGTACACCGACGAACGAACACTGAGGGCGTTGAAGGCCCAGTCGAAGCTAGCATCAGGAGTGTACAACACCCTGCGTTGGGCAGACGTCTATTTTCATGGGAGAGACGGAAAAGGATTAAACAAGACGGA
>Ga0208683_100764_pt1 | contig 11902 bp, 16 predicted proteins | sample BED_Mat_host_9_1_FD_187141 | JGI IMG/M metagenome (GOLD analysis project Ga0208683, IMG submission 187141) | Extremophilic microbial mat communities from Yellowstone National Park, USA - BED_Mat_host_9_15 (SPAdes) (version 3) | ecosystem: Environmental > Aquatic > Thermal springs > Hot (42-90C) >... | reverse complement strand
TGGCTACCCCGACTGCCCACCAGAGATGTAAACCCGAATCGATGGTGGGAACGATGAGCCCCTTGGAAGGGAACCCTCGCCCTTCCAGGGCGGGGAGGAAGTCAGCTGAATTTGGAGAGTATAGTGACTCCGTACTTCTGCGCTATTTTGGAGAGTCTTCTATCAAACGTTGCTAACGGATAATTTTCAAGAATAGCGTGGGAAAGTATAACCATATCTTTGTAATGTGCTAAGGGCAATCTCTCCTTCTTTAGGATTTCGATAGCCTTATTTACATTATTTTCGCAGTCACAGACCATTTCGGCCTTTTGATGTTGCATATAAACAATTATATCGTCTACTCTATCTCCTATTTTCATTCCTTTTAAAAACCACATTAATTCATGGATCACAATTACTGGTATGACCCATTTCTCTAAAGAGTCCAGGATTTCCTCAGCCTCCTTATGACGTTCGGAGTCCTTGACGTAGTCATAAACTATTACATTAGTATCGATGACAGCTTTCATTCACTCTCTCCGCGTTCTATGGCTTCCTCTATATCCTCCAATGCGAGTTTCTTGCCAAGCTCGATCCTAGGTCTTTCGCTTCTAGCTTTCCTTATCACGATCTCTTCACCGTTCAAGTACACTTCGAGTATGTCTCCTTCCTTTAGACTAATTTTACTCCTTATCGATGCCGGAATCGTTACCTGATAATTTCTAGTTACCTTCACCTTCTCCATATCAAATCTAGTTGATAAGTTACTAGTATATAAGCATTACTAGTAGTGACGCTTTGTGGACAGCTACATGTTATAGAAAGAGAGTGGGTCTGGAGGACCTCGCCTCTTTGAGGCGGGGATGGATAGCTCCAAATGTTTAAGTGCTAGGTACAGCAGTTATGGGACTTTAACGTAACTTGAAGATTTTCATCAGTCTAAATGCACCTAAACCCCTTTCAACGAACCTGAGGAACGCCTCCACGCTCAGGTTCAGCTCTCCCACCAGCTGACGACGTTGGTCATGATGGTGAAGATCGTGAGGTAGCCCTGAAGCCTCTCCCTCCTCCAGAGTGAGTTAAGTTCTTAGGAACATTCTGAACGCCATTCTGGGGAATATATCTTTCAATAACGCCCTTATTATTCTTTATATACAAATATACAGTACTGTAGGTTAAACCATTAGAACAGCTAATAATGAACTCTAGCGTTAAAGCCGCCTTGAGAAAATTACATACTTCCATTAAATTATCCTTTATATTTTTAATTTCATCTTCCGTTAAAGGTTTCTCTAATTCATCTTCCTTTGGGGTTGGAGAACTAATCATTTTCCTTTCTTTAGTTTTATCTGCAATAAAGCATAATAGTATATGTGCGTAGTTAAATCTTAGATTTAAACTCTCTTGTATATCACACGCTATCTTAATTAATCTCAATATATTCTCATTTTTTCTACATTCAAAATAATCCTTATACCTAGTTAAAAGAGTGTTCAAGAAATTCATTATATCATCAGTAGTTGAAGTGTCGTCAAGAATATTCTTTAGGATATCTGTATCATCGAAGTTGCATTCGCTCATGTTATCTTGCCTTAATATACACATATACGAAAGCGTTCTTGAGCTTGTTCTTATCCGCTCGGTTTAGGAAATTGTATAGATCTCTATAGAGGCCATTAGCATCTTTAATTATGTTAATATTTTTCTTAGCTAGTTTGTCTAATATTCGTATTTTTAATAGGGCATTGTTCACCATATCTGTAAAACTATCGTTAGTAACTTTGCTTCTTTCCAAGTATTGCCTTAGTAATTCCTCTAAGAACTTATCTACTTCTTCATCGCGCATATATAGATTCTTTTTGACTATTCTTACCAACTCATTATAATATGTATTATCAAGAAAAGAAAGCAGATTTAACATCATCCCACTTCTGCTTAAGTAGGTTCTGTGCTTCTTTAATAATTTCTCCTACGTTTATCTTGTTCATATTCATATCAGTTACCTCTACTTTTGTTAGTTTGATTATTCCATATCCTCTATCTTTTCCTCTCCCCAATTTTATTCCATATAAAGTAGCCCCCATAGAAGCTATTACTAATTTCAGTTCTTCCTGGTCTCCATTAATCAATATTATCTCTGTAGAAAAAGCTGTATTTGGTGGTACTGCTTGGAAGTAAATTTCCTCTGAAGTAGGAGAAGGTTTATTTAATGGATAAACTCTTATTCCTCTGCACGGCTTCCTAGGTCTCCATTGTCTTCCTAATTTAAACTCTTTATATGTAGCATTTATTACTGCATCCTTGAAATAAATTCTTCCTTCTAGTTTAGAGAATCCAAATAAGTCTCCTACTTTCTCTGGAGTAGATAGCGTAAGTGCATATGCGTTAAGAGCTCCTTTTATTGAAGATCCCATTATTGCTGGCTTCCCATTAACAGTATAACCCTTATAAGTTACTTTTCTTCTTGTAAAGTCTATATCAACTTCACCGGTGCATGTGCAAGTTGGAGTCTTTGTTACAAACTGAGAATTAATAATGTATACTTGCTGGATCTTATCCCTTGGCTTAAAATTTTTAGGAAAGGTCTTATCTGAGCTAGCGTTTACGCATGTGTAGTTGCCTGCCATTCTTTAACTACCTCCTTTCCTACAGAATTAAACGAATCCTTATTTAAGATATAAGAATTCATGAATAGATTGTTATCAACTTTTTCTATCTTAAATTTATATTTATTATTTTCAATTATCTCATTCTGATTTACGGTAATATTTATTTCTCTTTCTCCTCCTTTAATACCAATCTTTGTTTTATATTTTACTTTTGGAGAAGGCAATAATATTTGAACGTTATCCACGTCTAATTTTACTATTCCGTAACCTCTGCTTTTAAACCCGCCTACTCTGACAATTCCTAAGTTTAATAAATTGCTAATCATGTATACAATTCCGCTTATGTCTGATATTGAAATATTCCTACCTAGTATGGAACCGTAAAATTCATTGCCTTCCGGTACATATTCAACTTGAAACAAGTTCTTCACACCGCCTGTGGCTAGATTTATCCTTATATGAGACCTCTCATACGTGTCAATAATCTTATTTGATACAAAGTCATTAAATATTAAGGAAGAGCCTATAGGCATGTCTTCTCCATTTATATTTCCTCCGAAGACGTAAGATAATCCCTTTTCCGCATCTAGCATTAAGAACCTTGCTAGGTTATTTCTTACAATACCCTTCAATGACGACCCTGGGATTACTGTATGTCCATCCTGTGTTCTGAGTATAGGCAAGTCAGGCTCTCCTATTTTTTGACCTTTCCCTGCTCCTACTCTTAATGGGCTCAGGTTAGTAATTTTTGCCGAAATTTTTGTTATTATATGATACGTTTTAAAATATATGCTACTATTACTCATCTTATCACCAGCAAACTATTCAAATTTATTGTTTCATCTTTCTTTTTTGTTAGTTTTACTAAGCCATATCCTCTGCTTTTCCAACCGCCTAACAATATTTCACTTTTATCTAGAAATTTCACCAGATAATCAAAGGCCTTATCTACAGGACTAGGATCTGTAGTATTATAATCTAAGGAATTATAGATTATCCTGAATTCAAATTTTATTTTAGGATACACTGCTTCTAGGTCCACGAGATTTCTCTTTTTAGCTACGTCCCTATCCTGGTCAATCCTTACATGATAACGATCAGTTACGTATTCCTCGGTCTGTGTTACGGGTAGTCCATCGGTAAATATTGTTGGAGACGCAAATATTTCACTACCGAACAATAAATCCAGTAATCCTATCTTGGGGTCCTTACCGTTAAGACTGCTCTTAATCATTTCCGCCATCCGTCTAGTGTCTAATTCTTTTAAAATATCTTGTATATTATCGGTAAATAACTTATTGTAACCAAATAGCTGTTTTAATTTATCTTCGGGTAAACCACCAATAGTTCTAGAGAATTCATTTCTTATAGCTCCTTTTAGTGAGGAACCTGGTATTATGGGCTTGTTGCCGATTTTAATTACGGGTAAGTCTGCACCACCTATTTGCAGACCTTTAGTATCTCCTATGTGTAGAAACTCCCTGGGCTCTATTTCAAATGTGACTATTCTTTTATACTTTAACGAAGAATGTAAAAATCCCATTATTTTCACCTACAATCTAAAAATTTGAAAGGATCTAAGTTGTTATTCTGAGCTTCTTCAATTATATATACTGCCATTACAGCCCCTTCTACATATTTGACAACGTTATCTCGTGGTTGTTGCCGAATAAGGTTAAGTAAGCTGATAATGAATCTGCCAAGTTCAGTATCATTACTTAACCCTTCGTTTCTAGCAGCTAAATACGCTAGATCTGGAATTATTGAAAAGAGGTCTTGTGAATCATTGATCATATCGAAAATCTTTCTAATCAGTGATTTTGTTAGTTTTCCTTTGTCGCTATCAGAATAAGCGAAATCCTTCTTAATCTTGCAAATATCTTCCACGCCTTTCCTTTTATAATCCATGGACTGGGTGGTTGATGACAATTTTTCCACCGCCACTCTTTATTATACTTTCGGTTTCTAATTCATAAAGATTTCTATCACTCTCAGCTATTATCACAGACCCAGATCTTATCGTATAATCGGTAATCCATTCGTTATAGTTCAATCTTTTTCTCTTATCAATGCCAATACTTTCGAAGATCACTCTTTTTAACCTTGATTTTATTTCTTGAAAATACTTGTAACTAACATTTCCGTAAAAGTCCAGAATATATAGTGAATTTTTGGATTTTTTATCTCCATTAATTTCTGAGTAATTTAGGAGTTTTAAGAACCCATAACCTTTGGTTTTAAAGGATCCTACAAATATCCCTTCCTTTAGTGTGTCAATAAGGAAGTTCAATTGATCTTCGTTACCGATGGCTTCAAACGCAAAAATATTCCCTGGCGAAATTGACTCTATATGCGCAAGATAGCCTGTCTTTTCATTATTTTTAGTTTCCTGATACGCTATTTTTAATTCATCGTCTAGTTTCAGTATATTAGTAGATATTCTTTCAATTTGTATAGGATATACGTTCCCATTTTTCATATACCAATGTCTAGGGCCTTTCTTTAGCCTTATTATTTCCTCTCCCCATTTCTTTTTACCTTGGTAGGTTTCGATAATTACTTTTGCGCCATCTATGAAGTAATCGGCTATTTCATTTTTCTTATATAAGGTAACTAATGATGGTGGATTAAGTTGCTTTTCTTGAGCAGTAGAGGGATAAGCATCAGTCACGTATAAGTCCATTTTTAATTCTTCCCTATTTTCACCTCCCCATATTTTTTTATCTGCTAATATTTTTGCTTTTAATGCTCCAATAATTGATGAAGATGGTATGTAATCTAAAGACCTATAATAATTTCCTGAAGAATAATTTATTATTAGCGGGGTTTCATTTTTTACCTTAACTAAGTAATGCATCATCTAACTTCACCTCTTCTACTATTCCTATACCCTTACTTCCCCCCCAACCTATCGTTGAGTATCTCATTAATAATAAAGCCTTTCTTAAGCACTCTCTTTCCTTATTTGTTAAATCTATTATAGGAATTATATCGAACCTTATTTCGAGATTCTCTGGTATTATCTCATATGAGAATAAAGCTCCCTTCTCCACTATACCTAGCTCTTTGTTAACCCTTATTCCATATCTTACTTTTTTCTTTTTCTCTTCAGTGATATATCCCCAACCTACTATTACTTTTGACGTCATGCTTTTCTCTCCAAACTCTGAACCTAGAATGGATGTATCACAGTTTAAGATCTTCATATTTTTCCGTATAAGTCCTTTAATGCTAGATCCAGGGATAACGTAGATCTTATCATCGTATTTTATAAACATAGCCCTCAAATCTACGTCGTAATTATCTATGCTGGCGTTGTTAGCATGCCCTCTCAAGTTATAAACTTTTAAGATATTTTCATAGGCTTTCACTTTGAATCACCATTTGGCCATTCCACGGTACTTTATAATATTCCTGCCCCTCAAAATTTTTCTGTTCTAGGCTACTCATTAAAGTACCCAGCAATACGAGGTAACCTTGTATGTCGTATCCTTTTGTAATAACATTATTGATAGTTTTCATTACTGTCTCTAATGAATCTGAATTGTTTCTTGCAACGCCGTAGAATATTCTTATTCTGTCGCCTTCCAGCTTAATGTAATCAAAAATTTTTCTAGAAGAAATTCCTGCATTTTCAAATCTTACTATAGTCTCATATATCTCTCTCATATCATTACCAAGGACACATATGCCTTTATTGTTTTTAACACGCTCCAGTAATCCAATCGATTTTTCATCCATTATAGTTGATATTACTCCCGAGCCGAAGAACTGGTTTTGAAATACTGCTTTTGATACATTCTTTGATATATGCTCTAGGTCTTCTGCTATTCCCCTGGCTAAGAATATTGGAAAAGTAGTATTCTTGTAAATATAAGCTCCTACAGAAATTCCAAACCATTGGTACGGCTTTTTCTTTGATATCATTTCGGCAGCATCCTTATACTCAAATTGGGAGTTTCTACAAACTCTCCCGCCAAGATTTACTAATGCTTTGTCCATATAATATAAAAATGGAATAAGCTCTTGAGGCGTAAGTATTAACGAAAAATCATCCCCTCCTAGCAATATCGGCTGAAACTTTATAACAGGGACTTTAAAATGTTTATAGAAATGTTTATAGAAATTTAGTGCCGTATTCTCTAAGGCATATAAAATTGAATAATATATCATATAGGTAAAGAATCTATTTATTTCCAAATATTGTGTGAACGTTGTTGCAGTAGACTTCAATTGTCCAAAGTTGTCTCCATCTCCTACTATTATTGTAGGGAACCTTCTCTTTTTCAGATCTACTTCATTCCCAGAGAAGTCTTTGTTTAGATCGTCTATCGTATCCCACACTCTTATCGAAATTTTTCCTTCGTTTCTTTTATTTAAGTCTTCAATAAGTTTGTAAATTCTTAATCTTTTAATCTTTTCTGAGAGTTGAGGATCTCCGCCTTTTCCCTTAACCGTTGAAACAAAGGTTCTATAGAATTTTTCAGCCTTCTTACAGCTTTCACATTCATTCCCATCATCCGCAAGATTTATCCTGCATTTTTTACATAGTTTGTCAAGTAGAATTTCTCTCTCATTTTGTAAATTAACGCCTGGATAACTTCCTATCGTACCAGAAGAACTTAAGAACTTATTTATAAGAGTGCCAAATCCTCTTAAAGAGTCCCTGAGATAAGGATCTGTGGACCCCCAGTTTTCCCAATTTTCTTTGGGACCTAAGTGAGCCTCGGCAAACGTAAATTCCATTTTGTTCTCCTTGTAAGTATCAAATGGACTTAGATCTAGGTTTTTGATTAACTCCTTAGAATTAAAGGTAGAAGGAACTATTGCTAATAAAGAACCTCCTTCATCGCTTATAACCGCCTCCTTAGCTATATTTGATTTAATATAATCAGAAGCGTCATGAATTAAAGAATCTATCATAATACTATATCCTGCGTAAATAGAAAGCTCCCTTCCTCTGTTTAAATACGATTTTATGCTTGGAATTTCAAAGAGATATAAAGCTAAAAGCTTCTTACCACCGCATAAACCATTTTCAGCGTTAATTAGCTTCTCTGCAAGGCTTATAGCCTTATTTTCATCATCCGATAAGAACCCGTAAGTCTTTAATTCTTCACTGTCTTCCTTGCTTTCAATTACTTTATTTTTTATCTCGTTAATATAATCTTTTCCGCCAATATCGTAAAGTTCTTGAAGCTTCTCGGCAAAGTCAAGAAATCTTTCAAATACTTCTTTATTCCTAGGTAAGAAAGTTCTTGATGAGGCACTAGCTTTGTCGGCATACGATATTATCCACTCAATAAAGTTTTGGGGCTTATTAGTATACTTATAACCATAGTGATGTCTAGATGAGGCCTCACTTAACGCACTGGCCAACCTCTCATTGATGTCTTTAAATAAAGCGTAGACTATTTCCTTAGTACGTTGAGCATGTCCAACAGGTGGAGGTTTTCCTATATCATGAAGTAAAGCTGCCACTCTTACAAATCCTCTAAGGAGCTCTCTATCAGAAAAATCTATATCGTATGCCTTTAATTCATCGCATTTATTATCGTAATAGGATAAAGCAGCTGCTACAGCAAATGCTGATGTGGTAAGCATATGATCTGCTAAAGAATTAATAAAGCCTGGAAATCGAGTATCAGCAGGAGTATTTACAAGGCCTAATTCTTCATCCTTTACTGTTTTTGTTTCGAAAACTGAATTGAAGTAATACGTCTCCCACTCCTTGTTAATTTCGTCTACTATCTCATCTGCTACTTCATTAAGGAATTTACCGCACTTCTTAATATCTTGTCTACATTCTGTGGAATCTATATTTCCTATTATGCTAGCGAGGAGCTTTTTTATGTTTTCCCTTATGCTGTCAGTAACCTTACTTCTTCCGTATAGCGTAAGAGGGTCTATTCTAATATAATAGTTCATGACAATATATCTGTGAAACTACTATATATTAATTATGCCCAATTTCTAGTGTTGCCTTCCCATATTATTTCGAGAATATAGAAACTAGTGAAAATTTTTAAGTAAAGGAAAAACATAGTATGTTTTTAGAAAATTTTTATAAAGAATAATAGTTGCTCTATTATAATATTTTTGATCTCATATAAATATAATATTTATTGCTAATTTTCTTATATCTAAAAATTAGATAAAATTCTGATTTTAGATACTATCGAAGTTTCATCTAAGCAATATATACCGGAATAAAACAATTAACAATGAAATATATCTATAAAAAATTTTTATTTTATGCTATCATGTCATTTTATAATTTCGTCTACGGACAATATTTCCAATTTCTTCTCTACTGCCTTCCTGAGCCTATTATCCTCAGTGACTAAAGGCAAATTAAGCTTCCTTGCCAACCAAACGTATGAAGCGTCGTAAAAAGTTATACCGTAATCCATTGCAATCTCCTCGGCCTCCGTACAGTTTACGTCCTCTAGATTCATGGTGTTCAATACCTTGAAAATGAAAGAAATTAGCTTTAACCCTTCTTCCCTGCTTATCCTCTTATGAAGAAACACCTCTTTCCAAACTATGTTTCCCAGCTCGAACTTCGCCGGAGAGACTGTATAATTTCCTCCAAGAACGCTCGCTTTACTTAGTAGAGCATAAATTGATGAAGAATCAAAAACGTAATTTAATTATCTCCCCGAGTAATAACTTGTCCAAGTATTATCTGCATACATCCAACACTTACTAGTCGCTTTTCCTTGATCACGAGGGTTTTTAAAACTCACCTGCTTTCCCTATCTTCTCTAATTTTCTCAGCCGCTTCCTCAGCAGGTATTTTACTCAGAACTTCCTTAATTTCCTTCGCCTCCTTCTCTAGCTCTTTAGCTTTAGCCTTCTTTACTTCATTTATTAAAGCCCTCCTTATAACTTCGGCCTCGGCAATGTTGTATTTTTCCAACTTATCCTTCAGCTCTTCTGGGATCCTTACTGAGATTACTACACTCTTGCCCATAATTTAATATTGCCGTGTAAAGTTAAATAGTTTACTTTTTGTAAACACGTCGATCATCATTTGCTTGCAAACAGCTTCGCATTAGTGTTATTAGGTAAAGCGATTTAGACGTATTCATGCAACAATCCTGTCACTGCCTAACTTACTTTATATAAAACTTCTCAGTTACTTATTTTATGAAATGCCTATTTTACATAGCTGGAGACGTAAGTAATTATAGCACCATAAATTATGAACTAAACGGGCAAATGAAAAACCTTCTTTGCAGCTCACGCATTATACAATTTATTTAAGCCAGATAAGGTAATCGCATCACTTCCTGATAGCTTAGTAAAAGACAATGTAAGCGATGAGGAGTGTTATAAGAACCTAGTAATTAATAGGGCTAAAGAGCTTAACTTCGCAGGAATAGAAAAATTTATGAATGAAGTTGAAATTAAGAAGATACCTAACGTTGGTATAGCTTCAGCATTTCAATGTGAGAACGGTGTACCTAAAAAGGAGAAGAATAAAGAAGGGAGAGAAGTCCTTAAAAGGATACCGTACAACGAGAAGAGGAGTCCGATTTTCATCTTTAACACGATATATACGATATTTAAGGACGAGGCTTGTGACGAATATTTAGTAGACCTAACTCATGGTACAAACGTCCTAGTATCTATTGTAATGAACGTCGGAGCATTATTTAACGCAAAGTTTTACTCTGCACCAGTAATGGGTATGCCAGGGAAGGGCTCAATAGTTAATATTGTAGAACTTACAGACGTTATACAAGCAACAAATGACTCATTAATGATAAGATCCTCCATAGAAAATTTGGATGAGAGGTATTTCAAGGATTATTCAACTAAGTTAAGGAGACTTAATCCAACTACCTTTGAAGAGGAAGAGAAGGACGTACTAAATAGAGTTAAGGGCACTGACGTTAACGTGGTAATAAATTTTCTGTGGAATATAAGGAACGGTTTTACTGTCAACGTAGTAAAATCCATGAACGACCTAAAGAATATAATTAACCAATTAGAAGAAGACCTGGAAAGATTAAAGTCTTTTTATAGGAACTGGGAGAAGCATAAAAACTTTCAAGGAGAGACTTTGCTTGTTCTCTCAGATTTGGACTCAACTTTGAAGGTTAAGGACTTACTAATTGAGGGTAACGATTTAGAGAAACTAAATTATCTGCTTAATCTTTATATTAAAGAATGAATTTATGATAAAGCTTTATCTTTAGCTAGAGAATTACCTGTTGCGATGTGCCTAAATAACGTAGGAGGCGGGTGTTTGATGATAAGGAGGAAAAATACGAACACTGTAATGAAATTGTAACTTCTTATCTAAGGCTAAGGTATTCAGATCTCGTGGAATTAAGGAATACACTGATGCACGGAGGATTGTCAACAGATATGAAACCTAATGTAGACAATCAAGGTAATATAAATCCGGGTAAGATTGTCACAAAAAATAAAATAGAAAACTTTGTAAAAGGAGAACTGCGTAAAGACTTCGATAAAATAGTTAATTTCTTATCATCTGTTTAATTTTTTACTTGCATTTGTAAATATTAAACCCACAGATTAAATTTTAGCCTTATGAGAACTAAGACGTTTAATAGACAGCAGTTATGGGACTTTAACGTAACTTAAAGATTTTCATCAGCCCCGGCGGTCCGCCTAAATGACGTTCAACGAACCTGAGGAACGCCTCCACGCTCAGGTTCAGCTCTCCCACCAGCTGACGACGTTGGTCATGATGGTGAAGATCGTGAGGTAGCCCTGAAGCCTCTCCCTCCTCCAGAATGAGGAGTCCTCCAGTCCCAGGGCCTTGACGTCCCTGTGGAGCTCCTCGATCTCCCACCTCATCCTCCAGGCCTCCTCGACTTCCTCGCTGAGCGAGAGGTCGGTCGTGTAGAGGTACCTCCTTGCGTGTGTCATGGAGGAGTCACGTTTATGTTCCCGGACTAGCAACTTCACCGTAATCGCTCGGCCTCCCAGGGTCAGGTCGGCGTAGTAGACTCCAGGGGGTCTCCCACTCGGAGGTGTCCCTCCACCTCCTCGAGGGTCCCCCTGGGCCGACCCTGGGCTCGGTTGGACTTGAGCCTTGACACCGCGTTGTCCGTCACGAGCTTCTCGGACAGTACTGGGGTCGAAGACGACCCTGGCTACCGGAAGTGCTCCTTGAGCACGTCCAACAGCTCGCCACCTCGATCTCGGTCTTGAACTCGTTGACCATCCCCAAATCCAACATCTTCCTCACGGCGTAGGGGAAACCGTGAACGTCCTGCCCGAGGTCCACTATCACGACCGTGAGGAGCTCGGCCCTCTCGAACCTCCCGTGGGTG
>Ga0208683_100763_pt1 | contig 11933 bp, 18 predicted proteins | sample BED_Mat_host_9_1_FD_187141 | JGI IMG/M metagenome (GOLD analysis project Ga0208683, IMG submission 187141) | Extremophilic microbial mat communities from Yellowstone National Park, USA - BED_Mat_host_9_15 (SPAdes) (version 3) | ecosystem: Environmental > Aquatic > Thermal springs > Hot (42-90C) >... | reverse complement strand
AGGAAGCATATTATATTACTGGGATTTTAAATTCAACTATAGCTCGCTCAATAATAGCAGTTTATACCTATGAATTGGGACAAGCAACTCACATTATAGATACAATCAAAATACCAAAATTCGACCCCAATAATAATTTACATAAGAAAATTGCTGATTTATCTAAAAAAGCTCATGAATTAGCAAAATATATATATTCCAATAATAGACCTGATGATTGTAAAAATATTAATGCAAATGAAGAACTTAAAAAAGTTGAAGATGACATTGATTTAGCAGTTGCTGAATTATATGGAATTACTAAAGAAGAATTAGAAGGATTTAAAGAATTAATGGATATACTTTCTGGAAAATAAATTTTATTAATTATAAGAACATAAATATTTTTCATAACCAATTTTATTCAATTAATATAAATAAATAATATTACTCTCACTAAATTATTTTTGATAAAATTTCTTCGAAATATAAATGTTCCAATTATAACAATAATGCTCTGATAACCATCAAAATATATTTTTATATGAGTTAATAATGTATTATAAAAAATGGATGGTCTAAGTATAATAGCATCAACAATTCTTGCAATAATAGAACTTTTTATATTATTGTCACCTTTTATATCAGGTTGGATCTTATATTCATATATATTTTCAAAACTTATTTATTCATTTGCTAAACGTTATTTCAATTTAAATATATCGTTTTCTAGAACTTGGGCTATTACCTTTCTCTCAGGAATAACCTCTTTTATAATAATTCTCATCCTTATCTTTCTATCTTCCTCATATTCTATTAATGTAACTACAATAGATTATTTTATAGCCATTATAGTTCCAGCTTTTATAACAAGTTTAATTGCCTATAAATATCTGTCCAATGTGAATTTAAGAGTAGCTATTGTTATGTCATTTGCAAATCTTTTAGTTTGGCTTACCTTTACTATTATAGTATATATCACAGTAAATTATTTGCTAAATGTCTTACTAAATCCTTGTTATGATCGAATATGTTATTAAAATAAACATTTACAGAGATAATCTATAACTTTTATTATGCCGATAATACTTTTTATATTATTTAATTAAGAATTACTCATTTAACCTTTTACTTAATCATATTAAAACTTATATCAAATTTAGAATTATTCTTTACGGTTAATGAATATGTATTTAAAAATTTTAATTGAGACTTTTTGTATTTACTTATATAAAAGCTTTTCTATTAATAAACCTTTTTCATTATCTAGTTTAATAAATTGCAATTTCTAACCTTTTTGATTTTTCTAAAATATTTATTAAAAAATTTATTAAAGAAAAAATCTAAAAAACTACTTCTTCGCCAGGAATTCTTGGGAATAATTGAACATCTCTTATATGTCTCTTTCCTGTTAAGAATCTTAATAATCTTTCAACACCAATTCCTCCTCCAGCACTTGGTTTTAACAATCCCATTTTAGCAACTTCTAAATAGTTTTTATATGATGAATAATCTCTACCTTCTTTTTCTAATTCTTTCATCTTTTCCATAATTCTCTCATATTTATATTCTCTTTCTCCTCCAGATAAGACTTCTCCATATCCCTCTGGTAAAATTAAATCATAGTTTAAATAATGACCTGGGTGCTCTTCATCTTCCTTATCATAGAATTCTCTTTTTATATCAATAATCCAGAATGGATCTTTCTCTTTTTCACTTAAAGTATCATCACTACCATATTTTTCTAAAACTTCTGAAGATTTATAAACTTTGAATGGTTTTGAAGGAACTCTCAATTCTCTACCTAAAAGATCTAATTCTTCTTTACATTCTTCTTTAACTTTTTTGATTACATGAATTACTAAATCTTCTACTAAATCCATTACATCTTTCATCTTTGCATATGCCATTTCAAAATCCATTTGCGTAAATTCAAAAGCATGCCTTCCTGTTTTACCTCTTTCACTTTTTTCTAATCTAACGTTTGGTGAAAATATAAATATTTTATCTGCCGCTATAAGAGAAAGCTGTTTATGCAAAATCATACTCTGTGTTATTACTAGTTTCTGTGAATAATACTCAAATGATGGTGTAAAAGTAACACTGGATCCTGGATCTGGTGCCAATGGATCTGTAAATTTTGATGTTACTATTGGTAGTAATTGTACAAAGCCTTTACTTACCATAAATGACTGCATTTCCTTCAGTACTACTGTCTGTATTCTTAGTATTGGCTTCATTTCTTTTAGATGAGATATCATTTCTTCTACCGCCATTGGTTATTATTTGTATTACCCGTTCTTAAATTTTTTATAAAATTTTTTGAAAAGTATTCAAAAAATTACTTAAATTTGATATTAAAATTGAATATTTTTCAAAACTTAATTTATATAATGATAGGATATAGTATGTATAAATTTCATAAAATTTGAAGGTCCTTTGAATAAAATACTTAAACTTTTAAAAAATATTAATTTTTTATGAAGATAGATGAAAAGGATAAACAATTACTCTCACTCTTACAGAAGAATTGCAAACTTTCATTAAGAGAACTTTCTCAAATTACGGAAATGAGAGAAACAACAATTTTTGCTAGAATAAAGAGATTAGAAAATTCAGGAATAATAAAAGAATATAGAGCAATTTTAGATCCTAAAGCTATTGGTAAAAATGTTTTATCTTTTATTTTAATAAAATACGATCCTTCTGCAGGTATTAAACAAAGAGAAGTTGCGGAAAAAATTGCAAACTTACCAGAAATTCAAGAAGTTCATATAATAGCTGGAGATTGGGATATGATTGCGAAGGTTAGAGAAAAAGATGTTGAGGGTTTAGGAAAAGCAGTTTTAGATAAGATAAGAGAAATTAAAGGAGTAAAAGAAACTGTATCTTTAATAGTTTTTGAAAGTGTAAAAGAAACTACTTTTCTTAACTTATAGTATAGATTTATATTTTTTATTAAAAATCTTTGAATAGGTTTATTTTTACTGATAAATAAGTTTTATAAGGATTAATCTGATTAAAAGGTTTATTAAAGAAGAAAATAAAATTATTATAATATAATGTTATATTATTGATAATTTATATATAGTAGGGTTCCCTACATTATTATGTAATAACATAATTATGCAAGAAATCGCTCAGATAATAAAATATATAAGACAAATTTAAATATATAATATTTATGAATGATGAAAGATTATTAATAGGAGCATTAACTTTATATTTGGGGGAATTATCAAAAATTATGGGTGGTTTGAATCAACATTATTTGAAACTTAGGAGCTACTTAAATTCAAAAGAGATAAAAGATGAAGCTACAAAAGAATTGTTAGAAGAAGTTATAATATCTATAAAAACAGAAATCGACTCATTAAAAAAGACATATAAAGCAACGAAAAATATTTATAAAGGATTAATAAGAAATATAAGCAACGAAAAACAAGATTTATCAAATAATTCAAACTAAAATGTTTTCTAGAGATATCCTTAATAGAAAAAAACCTGTTTTTAAAGATAATAAAATTTATCTAATTTGTTATAATCCACCATCTATATATATTGATATTGCAGATAATTTATTAAACAAATTTTTGTTAACTGGATTTGGGTTTTATAGGTTTATTGATGAATGGACTATCGAAGATAATGACCAAGAATGTAAAGTAAGGGCTATCCTACTATATTATGGATTACCTTTAATAAAACATAAAATACCAGGTACGAAAATCCCAAATTTAGAGGATTTAAAAAATTCATCTAATAAATATATATACTATATAGCTGGAATGTATTGGCTTTTAATGAACTTATCTAATGTTAAACCTCCCAAAATAAAAAAATTATTAAATTTAACTAAAAAAGTAAATGGACAGCCTATTAAAGTAAAAGAATTAGAAAGTCAAAATTTAATTGTATATCCCAATATGTCCGACTTATTAGATTTTTATAATCTAATTCAAAGAGCCAGAACCATAAATATATGGGACTATTACAACTGGTTTATTAAGCAATTGTAATTTTTGTATGTTTAATAAACTTAAAATGTTCATAATGTAACTTAAAAGATATTCAAATATATTGAAATATTATAAAATTACAAACATATTTGGAGTATATAAACTAATCGCACCTTAAATATTTTAAATTTATCATCAGAAAGTTATACCGATAATAACGGCATTAATGTAAATGATACAAAGATCTTGCTATTATTAATAGTAGATCTCTAAATTTATAAATTTATCTAATAATAAAAAAACGTGGATGACATCATAGTAAATATTTTAAAAGATTTATTAATAATTTCAATAACATTATTAGTACAATTCATTTTGCCCTCATATGTAATTGCATTGGCACCTATTAAGGTATTACAAGTAGCATCATTCAATCAACAAAACATATTGGCTAATCTAACTACTACAGAGTTTGTAATTATCACAAATAGCACAATAACATTTAATGTTGTATTACATCATTATATAATTCCTATATTATTCGATCCACTAGTGTTTATCTTCGTAATATCGGATATATTGTGTTATTATCTAAAGGTCAAAAGGTATAAACGTAGTTTGAATTACTAATATTAACATAATATGGCAATAACAAACGTTAGCTTTAATTATATAATAACAGGCACAGTAAGTAATATTGCATCGTTATCATATTATCCTTTAATATTTTTAGTGTTATTAATTTTACCACTAATAGTTTTAATCATAACCCCAAGTATTAACATATCAAATAGGACTAGAATATTTATATTGATTTTTAATATTATCTATTTATTATTATTGCCAATCATTTTAATATCCATTATGGGAGATTTTGAGTTAAAATTTTATATTTATGAGGTAATCTTGAATAATAACCATATAACTAGTTATTTTTCAATAATTAGCTCAGATTTAGCAGGAATATATGGTTTTGGTACATTTGTTATAATAATATTTATAATAATAAGTGGTATATTACTTTATTATTATAAGCTTAAAGAATTGTACATTTGCCTAAAGAAAAAATACTAGTTTTTCTTTAATTTTCAATAACTTATAATACGTTCAGAGTATATTTCTTTCTTTTATAATCAATAAATATTATTAAAGCTCTTATAAATATAATAAAAAATAAAGATTTTAAATCATTTTTGGATTTAAAGAACATATTTTAAATTAACTTTGTAAGAATAGTATATATTTAATGAAAAATTTTTAAGAATTTTATATCAAGTTCTAATATTTAAATCATTTAACGTATTATACCTAGAGGACTTAAATATAAGTCAATTAGATTACGAAATAATTATTTTTAGCTTTATAATCATAAATATTTTATTTTTTAAAAATATTTGTTTATTATAATTAAATAACTATAGTATAAGATAAATTTATAAATCTTTCTAATATGATATAATAGTATGGACGACCAACCATCGGATAAAAGTTTTGAAAAGGAAGAAGTTAATAATAGGCTAGAATATCGGTATAGAAAATAATAGGCTGGAAGAAGAAAGTAAGAAAAAGCAAGAAGGATCTTCTATAAAAGAACTAGTAAAATATCATATGAGTGAACTAGAAGGTTTATTTTACAAAGAATTTGAAGATGTAAAAGAAAAGGTTACTAATACAAAAGAACTATGGGATTTATTAAATAAAGAGAATAAAAATGTAAAGGAAAAGGATCGGTATATCCCAAATAGAAATACTAACCTCGGTAGCAGATTCGTATTGCACTAAATTAGATAATAAACCTATATGGTGTAGAGATAATATTACAACATACATTATTATTGACGATAAAGTATTTGAGTGTAAGTTAAACACAGTAAATATATCAAATACATATTCACCTATCTTTGTATGCACTAATCACAGTGATAAGTTATTTACTTTATACGATTCTTCTCAAACTATTTATTTCAAAGAAAATGTAAGAAATTCAATTCTAAGTACATTTAATTCGTTAAAGCCGGAAGTACTTACGAATATAGGTAATCAATATATACATCTAAGATTGTATAGTTTTATGAATTTAAAAAATCCAACAGATGAGAATCCAACAGTACATAAATACATTAGTATTAATAAATTTAGATATAACAATAATAGATCTAATTTTGAGATTACTTGGGAATTTTTATAGCCACTCTAAGTTATTGACTTTTATTAGATTTTTTTATTTCAAAAATAATTATGCTATTCTAACAAATTACAAATTTTTCTTAATTGATAATTTTGCAAGATATTTAATAAAATATTATGAAATTAATTGATAAAAACAAATTATTTAATTCTTATATTCAATACATTATACTTTCTAAATCTTTTAAATCAAATAAATATGTTTTATCTTCCTTAATTCTTTCTTTAAAACTTTTTGCAAATATTATATAGTATTTATTTTTTATATCTAATTTAAATATTCGGATTTTCTTTTAGATTTTCTAATATTTCTTTTGAATCTATATTATCAAGGTTAATTCTTCTTTTCTATCTTTTAAATTTTGTATAATAATAATTATACTAATTGTAATTATACATATATAAAGTTTATTATTATTTAACTTATCTTTTATAATGTAAATTTATAGCTTAAGATAAAATACTTAAATGACTAAAAATGTGTATGATTTTAATATTCACTTCCTCAAATTTATTAACTTCTTTATTTCGTCTCCATATTTATTTAGTATGTCTCTTAATTCTTTTATTTTATTTGCATCTAATATTTAATTTAAATTAATTTTAGTAATTATTGATAATTAATAACTAGAGATTGTATTTCTTATATCTTTTTCGCCTATTTTTATTATTCTGACTAAATATTTGACTACTTCGACCAAAAATTCTATTTAAATTTTCCGCATATTGCATATATTGACTAAAAATTCTATTTAAACGTTTTCTAAGCTCTTCTAATTTATTTCTACATCTAGTACGTAGAACATATATAATTGATATATAGTAAATAATAATAGGCACTAAACTTGCGATTACAATATATTTTAGAACTATTGATATATAACTAAGCCAAACTATATCATTTGTAACTATAGATAAAAAATATATCCAGATGACTATCACAAAAAATATAAAAATTATGAATATACGATATCCTAAACTTTTAATAACAAATCTTTTATATACCCAATATGAAAACACTATCATTAAAATCGAAATAATTATCAAAATAATATATGTACGATAAAAATATGAGATCCCGTATGAAAAAATAACCATAGAAACTTGTCCTGCTAAATAAGGAAGCAATTTTGCAGTTTCTTCAATATCATTGATAATTTCATCGCATCTAGCTTTACAGACTATTTCTAAACTTTCCTTAATATATTTTATTATATTTAAGTAATGAAGAAAATTTTCCACTTTACTTTCAAGAGCTTTAATGAAACTACCATCAGACATAATTACTTGATTATTGTAAGAATACTTATAAAATTATATACATTTTCAACATTTATTATCAGATCAAAAGTTTTATTTGAGTATTTTATAACCTCTCTCTAATTAATCTATATATTATATCCGATGCAATCGAAACAAAAAATGAAATAATTAATATTATTCCTGTATAATACAAAGTTTGTAGACTTATAGATTCTAAATTAAGTATACTTGTATTATGTGTAACTGCAGCTATAGCAATTATCAAAAAACAGGACGTAAGGGATATAAAAAAAGCATATACAATATGTTTCATCATACTATCATATTTGAGAGATAAAAGATATGAAATTTTTATCATTGTAGACGACATTATAACTATATATCCCCATACAATATAGTACCCATATTCCAAATGATGATATAAGGCTAAATATAAAGCCCATGAATAAACCCAATATAACCCAAAACCTAATAAAAGAAAAATTAGAAAGTAGATTATTAGATCATTGCGAAATTTTATAATATCTTGAATACTCATATATATTATTTACACAAAATATTTAAACCTGTTATTTATTGCATAATAATAATTAGAAATACCAAAAACATATGCTCAAACATGTAACTTATTTCTATTAGATTTTTCAAAAATAAAAATTTCAAAATTAAAACCCCATTGGTTCTGGTTCATTTATGTATATATTATATGTTAATACTACAACTACACTCTGAATTTCCAACATTGTTAACATTAATAGAACACCTGTATCCCCAAATATCAATAATATCGTTAAGAAAATGGCCAATAATAATAGCGATTCAAACAAATTTTTTGCTCTATCCGATCCTTCTAATAATGATAATATAATTACTATAATTGCAAATATTCCGAACCATACCCATATAATAAAATAAGCATAATAAGCGAGAATATCTCCTACAAGATATAATATAGTTATATAAATTTCCAATCTTTTTAATTCTTCATCATCCAGATCTTTTATCTTATATAGAAAATATGATTCTAATAATATCAACAATATTAATAATATAAAGAAAATGATCTCTACAATGAATGACGATGTAAGTATAAATTCTTCAGATTCAATAAAATAAAATCCTAACATAAGAGACCAAACTATTGCCCAAAAGACTAAATTTTTTGGTACCTTATCAATAATCGCATCTAATAATTCCTCAATATTCATAATAAATATATATTTGCATAATATTTATATGCATCATATATTAAGCATTATATAATATATTATTATGCAAGCATGATTTAGAAACATCAAAAACATATTGATTATCTATCTTAATCATATCAAAAGTTTCTATTTTTTATTTAATAATGTCTAACTTTAAGTATACTTTGGTCCAGAAGTCTAATTTTTACATAAGTCTGGTATATATAATGTTAGTATGACAATTATAAACATAATAAAGGTTGAAATTCTACCTTTTATCAAACTTAAAATATAGTATATGGACGATATAGTAATAAAACAAATTCTATATAAATTTTTCTATCATACGACATATATGGCTGATGCTAATCAGGAAACAAAAAAAGAGTCTAAAATAAAGAAGAGACAAATAATTAATATTCTTGAATTAATCTTGGCTGCTGTAATAGGTTTTCTATTTGGAATATTCGGAGGGTTAATAATAGTGATACCCTTTCTTATAATTTTATATGTTATAAGAAAATATGGTAATGAAAATATAGAACTAATATTTGTTATTTTGTCCTATATCATTGTTATATTACTAGCTATATGGATTGCATATTTAAACTATACTTATAATTCCGAACTTCTTTCAACAGGGACTCAGAACCCCTATCTGTAATAATGTTGGCAATAAGATTTGTTCCGAATAAAAAAGAAAACATAAAAAATTAAATAATAAGCCAAATATATTATATATAATTTCTAGTTTTTTCATATCTAATAACTATTATGATAAAAAGGTTTTTGTACTATAATCTTTAACCCCTACCTATAATATATACCCTTGGTTATAATAATAGAACATATATCTTCTCCTCTCTATATCATTATAACCGTACTCATGGATCCGTATCCATACATAATGATATCTATTAAGGTACCTGAGTTTTGTACATCACATATTAGATATCAATGAAGGACTTTTTGTGAGTATTTTTCTTTATTTTCTTTATCTACATTATATTTACAGTCTTAAGATTTTTAAAGCTGCTGGTTTTGTAATCTTTTCAAAAGTTTTCTCGTTCATTTTTTATTAATGGTGATAATCTTTTATTAAGCTCATGCATAATTATAATTGCAATCATAGTAACTAATATAGTAAGTAAAATACGCATTAAAAAACTTAATATATTTATCTCTGAAATCATTTTTATTATATAGATATTTAAGCTTGCTATGATTAATACTGAACTATATAAAATAAATTCCCAAAATTGGTTTACTTTATCATATTTCTCATTAAAATAAGTTGCACCTAAAATCATAATCAAGAACATAATAATACTAACTATAAAATCCGTCCTTGTTGTATATGGATAACTAAAAATAAGTATTACTAAAGCAGGGATTCCAAAAAAGAATACCAAAAAAGCAGTACCTACTACTGTAATGTTATTATCCACTTTTAGATCTATCTTTATGGATTTTATAAGCCATTCCAAATGCTATAATACCTATAATAAACATTGATGTAATAAATGTTATAGAAGGTAAAGTATATAATACGAAAGTATAAAGTATAGTATATATTAGTCTACCCGTAATAAGACCAGCAAGCAATCTTCCCAATCTTTTATAACCAATTGCATATGCTATAAGTCCTGCTACTATTAAACTAGCTAAACCTCCAAGGATTCCTAATAATATATATAAAATAAGTTCTAAATTTTTATCTATATCTTCTTTATCCATATTATATTAATATATTGAAAAGGGTTTTATATACTATTCTTTAACCTATATCTTTATAATTATAACAAAAGAACCTGGATGATAACAACCCATGCATACAGACCCGTACCTATGTATAAAGAAATTTATTAAAGAGTCCTAGGTTTTGCATCATAATACTTTTGGCTATAATAGGAATAGAGTAAAAATCTTATTGAAAACTGGTTTTTTATATCAAATTTTACGTATACCCATACCCCCATACCTATGGGTATGCTAATAGGGTGTGGCATGGTAAGGTTATATTCTATTAAGATGATATATAATAGTCCAGGTTGTCTATGTATAAAATCACCTTTTATAAAAGATTGTAACATATGAATAATATGGGGCTCTTTTCTAAATCAGATAAAGATAAAAAAGATAAAAATGGAGATATTACTATCACTATCTATAATATACTTTTTAAAAGTGGGGCAAATATTCAAATAAAAGTAGAAATATCTCATTTTGAGACTTTTCTAAATAATGTTTTATCAGGACCAGGAAATCAAATGCTTTGGAATGATATAAAAGAAAAGTTTAGAAAAGAAGTTGATGAACAAGAATTATACAAGGTTTTTCTGTTTATTAGTCTTATGGCTACACTTTCAAAAGTCTTAGAAAATGCTAAAAACAATATAGCATCATTTAATATACTAGGCCCTTGGGGTTATTATCTTTATAAAGATGAGAATATACTTGGCGGAAAATTAGATGAAAAAACATTTAGAGAATTAATATTAAAAATACGGGAATATGTTAATAGTAAAGAGTTTGATGAAAAACAAGAACAAAATAAAGAACAAAAAGACGAACAACCTAAATAATTTTTATCTTTATTTATTTAACAAACCTTTTTAACAATCCTTTTCCTTACCTGCAGGTTTTGATCATATTATAGGGCATGATAAAATATGTATTTAATTGATATTCTAAATATGTGTAACCCCGATTAACCATACCAAAACTTCTCTCAAAATCATACCACACTATACCTACCCCCAACCTATACTAAAACCCATGACGGATAATTTCTGTTATCCGACATTTAAATAGATCTCTTCATGAATTTATATTGTCTGTTATATAGGGGTGATTGATTATCTTTATTTAATATATTATAAATTTATATATAATATCATTTGCAAAACTTTTTATATTTTTATACACTTCAGGAATTATTTACAAAATTTTTTATAGAAATATATTTAAGAGACCATGTAGAGAAAGATTTATTATGTAATATTATTTATAAATTATTGTAGAATGCAATTCTATATATAATTTTTGTAGTAAATAACAATAATATATTTTATCAATTATTAAGGTAAAAATAAATTCAAATAATTAATATGTAGATATGATATCAATTATCAATTTAAATAAAAATATATTTATAAAACTTATATAAAAAAGTTTATTTGTTTAATAATTATGAAAATAATTATCTTTTTAAAATTTTATTAAAAATATATTATATGCAACCATTCAGAGGTTTGGATGGTATTTTAGGTAAAATAGAAAATAACTTAAAAAGTAATTTTAGAAAAATTAAAGAATTTCCAAAATATTTAGATGAAAGAATAGGAAATACAAT
>Ga0208683_100762_pt1 | contig 11935 bp, 9 predicted proteins | sample BED_Mat_host_9_1_FD_187141 | JGI IMG/M metagenome (GOLD analysis project Ga0208683, IMG submission 187141) | Extremophilic microbial mat communities from Yellowstone National Park, USA - BED_Mat_host_9_15 (SPAdes) (version 3) | ecosystem: Environmental > Aquatic > Thermal springs > Hot (42-90C) >... | reverse complement strand
GGCGAGAAAGCGGAGCCGCTCGAACAGCGGGTTGTCGCCGCGGGCCGCCTCAAACGCGACGCGCTCGTTAAACAGAAGCCAGCTCACTTCTCGATTGATGAAATGGGCGCGATCGTCCAGGTTCATCGTGGTTCCCATCCTCGTGGGTGTGGTGTGGGTTGGTCCGAAAGTTGGTTGTGGATGTATTGTGACGGCAAAGGGCGGGGAAATGCAATGGGGAAATGAAAAGCACGCCCGGAGGGGCGTGCTTTGCCGTACGGCTCAAGACCCAGGCCAGGGATCCTGCGCTATGGCACTAGACGTGATAGTACCAGAATGGACAACGCTGGCATTCGCTGCTACGGGGGCCACAGTGAGCAACCCGACAAAGGCTGCTAGACTGATTGCCAGTTGTTTGATTCTCTTCATGCACACAGCCCTCCTCACGTGTCCTCAAATGTATCTACGACCTTGAGAAACGCGTCAACGACGCGCGGGTCGTACAACTTACCACTAAGAGCGCGAATCTCCTCAATGGCTTCGTGTTTCGACTTAGGTCTTTGATAAGGCCGTTGCGACGTCATGGCATCATAACTATCTACGACTGCGACGATCGCGGCAGGCAGGTATATTTCCTCCCCTTTTAGTCCGTATGGATAACCGCTTCCGTCATATCGTTCATGATGCTGCTCAGCAACGGTACTACCTATATGCAGGAACGGGTGCACTGGGGAGTTCATCATATCGCGCCCGTAAATTGTATGCATCTTCATAATATCAAATTCTTCAGGAGTGAGTCTACCAGGTTTCCTAAGAATTTCGTCAGGTATTTGAATCTTACCGATGTCGTGAAAGAGCGCACCACAACTCAGTGAGATCAGATCGTGCGCTGACAAGTTTAACTGGCAACCGATCATGACTGAGTATTTGCGAATTCGCTCGCAATGTGAAGCGGTATAGCCATCCTTCATGGCAATTTCAGTTGCCATATGGTGGAATTTTTCGACCCATTCTTTATAAGACTTAAAAATGGAAGCCGAAGTCACATAGACGAACTCCGCCTGCTCCAACGCGACGATGCAGACTGCTTGTTGAACGGGAGCCATGCTTACTACAGAGCCGGGCCCCAGAATTTCAGTGTGGTCGCCATATGTTATTCTAAGCACACCACTGGTCAGAACGATCCCTTCGAACACATTAGAGGCAGACGGCGGATTAAACCCCATCAACCCATACCGCTTCAGTTCGTGCCGAATGAGTTCCACGCCATCATACGAACCTAGCAGCGTGATCGTCATGTTATCCGTACTCGCGCTATCCAAGCCTTCGCCGTCTCGCATGATTCGGAGCCACGGTGTGAGCCCTTGGTTCTCGAAGTTCAACGTTTGCACCCGCTTTGCGACAGATGTGATGGTCCCGCGACCACGACAATTGTAGACAACGTGCGACATCTCAAGCTTAAGGACGAGCCTGCCATTTCGTCAATAGACGAAGCGGCGAAGACTTGGCGTCTTTCACGCTCTCGCGCGAAGAGCGCGAGTACGTCAGGTGTACTCGCGCGAAGACAAAAACGCCACCTCGACGAGGATCAGCAGGAGATCGAACACGCCGTACAGTGTCGAGAACCAAAGCTGCGTGCCGCCGTTGCCGAGGCCGATGATGAACAGGCTCACAACCGCAATGAGCACGATGAGCGCGATGTGCACAGTCTGCGTAAAACCGCTTGTCGTGCGCATCCGATAGACGAGAAGCAGGATAGTTAGAAGTGCCACGACGGTCAGGACCATGCCTGGGTGCGTCGACAGGTGAACCATCAAGGCGGTGATGATGATGGCGGCCACCAGGATATAGATGATCGCAAACGAACCAGCGGTAAACGGCTTCTTCATCATTCGTCATCCCTCCCTCAGGGCTTCGCGTCCGGGATCGATCCGGCTTAGCCTAAGTATAGCCAAGATTTGCTCCGCGGAGACAAGCTTTTTCTCGTTTACCTATCGCGCCATCGGAGAGTTTTGGTCGAAAGGGCACGTGAAAAAGCGGCAACGGATGAACCGCTGCCGCTGGTTGAGGCGCGTCTCAGTGCACGTGGCCCGCCTTGCAGAGATCGTGGCACTTGCTCTCCAGGCTGCAGCACAGCGAGCAGATGGGCGCCTTGTGGAACGGACAGTAGAGCATATCCATCTTCTCGTATTCAAACCCGCAGGAGGCGCAGGTGAATTCCGCCGGCAACTCGGAATGGCGATGACCGTCATGGTGGCGATCCGACTTCTCAAAGGTGTTTTCCCGCGCAATGTAGTACTTTCCGCGCGTGACGATGGCGATGACCGGCGCGAGCACAAACGCGAGCACGAGCGAGAGGAATGGCGAGTACGCCTGCAGCACCGGGCCGAAGGCGCCGAAAAACGCCGCGATGGATACGCCGGCCGCAAGGATCATCGAGCCAAATCCGACGGGGTTGAAATTGTACAGATGGCCCCGCTTAAACTCGATGTACGAGGGGCTAATCTTGAGCAACCCTTTGTTGATGACGAGATCGGACACCACGGCTCCGATCCATGCGACGGCGAGGTTCGAGTAGAAGCCGAGCACCGTGTTCAAGAAGCCGAAGACGCCGGCCTCCATCAGGCCGAGGGCGATCCCGACGTTCAAAAACAGCCACACCACGCGCCCTGGATGCGTGTGAAAGATGCGGGAAAAGAAATTCGACCACGACAGCGATCCAGAGTACGCGTTGGTGACATTGATCTTGATCTGCGATAGAAGAACAAAGAAGGTCGCAAGCGCAAGGGCTGCGTAGCTGTTGCCCATCACGACGTGGAACGCCTGCGTGTACATGTTGATGGGTTCGTCCGCGGCCTTCGTCCCCATGGTCGGCGCAATCCACGAAGCCAAAAGCGACCCACCGAGCTGCTTGATGGCGCCCAGGATGACCCATCCGGGCCCTGCCAGCATGACGGCCAACCACCACTTGCCGCGGTTCTGCGGCGTGAGGTTTGGCATGAAACGCAGATAGTCCACTTGTTCGCCGATTTGCGCGATGAGGGAGAGGGTGACGCCTGCGGCGAGTCCGAACTCGATGGGACTGAAATGGCTGCCCGAAGCCGAAGCGCCGCCGAAGTGTGTCCATTGGCTGAAAGCTGACGGGTCTCGGAGCGCGATGGCGACGAACGGGCCAAGCATCAGCACCAGCCAGATGGGCTGCGTGATGACCTGCAACTTCGAGAGGGCGGTCATGCCGAACATCACGAGCGGAATGATGACCAAGGAACAGATCAAGTAGCCGACGGGCAACGGGATGTGGAAAAATTCCTCGAGCGCCTGGGCCATCACGGATCCTTCGAGTGAAAAGTAGATAAACGTGAATGATGCGTACACCAGGGACGTCAGCGTGGACCCGTAATATCCAAAGCCTGCGCCTCGCGTGAGAAGGTCCATATCGATGTTGTACTTCGCGGAGTAGTACGCAATCGGAATGCCTGTCAGAAAGATGATGGCGGCAACGACCAGGATGGAGGTGACGGCATTCGCGAATCCGTACGCCAGGACGACCGAGCCGCCGATGGCGAAATCGGCCATGTAGGCGATCCCGCCAAGCGCGGAGTTCATGACCGTCCACTCGCTCCACCGGCGAAACGACTTGGGGGCGTACCGCAGCGCGTAGTCCTCAAGGACCGGATTTTGCACCCAGCGATTAAAGGTGCGCTTGGGCGTGGGCCGCCCGCGTTCAGGTTGCAGTACGGACATCGAAACCCCTCCAAACTCCTCTGAAATCAAAATTGTCTGTGTTTTGAACCGTATCACGCCTCCACGAGCTCAAGCAACCTTTTTTGTTATACAAATTGACGCGAATCAGGAAGTAAACGTTATCACTCGCGAATGGTAAGTAAGTTACATTGACATACCGTGCGCTCTACAAGCGATAATGAGGCTGTACCTTCACAAGAGAGTGGGGTGAATGTAAGATTGTCGAACGTTCTCTTTCGCGTCGACCTGACCAAGCCGATGGATCAGCAGGAGGTCCCGGGGCATAACCGATGGCATCCCGACATCCCGGCTGTCGTCCATGTCAAACCCGGTGACGTGTTCCGCATCGAGATGAAGGATTGGACCGACGGCCAAATTCAAAACAACGACGATCCGTCCGACATCCGCGACGTGGACCTGTGCAGAGTGCACGTCCTGAGCGGGCCCATCTACGTGGATGGGGCCGAGCCAGGCGACCTGCTGGTGGTGGACTTGCTGGATATGGGGCCGCTTCCGGGCGCGGAATGGGGCTTTAACGGCATTTTCGCGCGGGAGAACGGCGGCGGGTTTCTCGTCGACTATTTTCCAGAGGCGCTCAAGTCCATCTGGGAGTTTCAAGGGATTTACGCGGTGAGCCGCCACGTGCCGGGAGTCCGCATCCCGTCGCTGATTCACCCGGGCCTTATCGGCGTGGCGCCGTCGGCGGAACTTCTGGATCGGTGGAACGCCCGCGAGCGGCAGCTTGTGGCAAAGGACCCGAATCGAGTGCCTGTGCTCGCCAATCTGCCGGATCCCCGAAGCGCGGTGCTCGGCACGCTGCGCGGCGCCGAGTTCGATCGCGTCGCGAAGGAAGCCGCTCGCACGGTCCCGCCCCGCGAAAACGGCGGCAATTGCGACATCAAGAACCTGTCCAAAGGGAGCCGGATTTACTTCCCCGTGTTTGTCAAGGGCGCCAAGCTTTCCGTCGGCGATCTTCACTTCTGCCAAGGCGACGGCGAAATCACGTTTTGTGGAGCCATCGAGATGAGCGGCTGGATCGAGATAAGTGTCGACGTGATCAAAGGCGGCATGGCGAAATACGGGATTGTCCACAATCCGGTATTCGAGCCAGGGCCCATGGAACCTAGGTTTTCGGAATATTTGGTGTTTGAGGGTGTGTCAGTGGACGAGCGGACCGGTGAGCAGCTGTACCTGGATGCGCACGTGGCCTACCGACGCGCATGCCTCAATGCCATCGAATATCTGCAGCGCTTCGGCTACACGGCGGAGCAAGCTTACATGTTGCTCGGCGTGGCGCCCGTCGAAGGGCGCATCAGCGGCATCGTCGACGTGCCGAACGCCTGCTCTACGCTCGCCATCCCGACCGCCATCTTCGATCGCGACATTCGCCCGAAAGGATGACGCCAGGATGCCAACCTACCGCTTCGCGTGCGAAAGCTGTGGAACGTTCGATCGCGACCTGCCCATGAACGAGGCGGGCTCTGCCGCACGCTGTCCGTATTGCGGCATGATGGCTCTGCGGCAGTTCACTTCCTTTTATGTTGGTGCCGCTCCATCGCCTGACCGCGGCGCGCGTCCGGCTGGCGCGGGAGGGGAACCCATTTGCGTGGTTCGAGACCGTGCGCCTTCGCACAGCGCGCACGCAGGCCATCGCCACCCCGCGGTGAGCTCAGGGCGGCCCTGGCAGTTGGGGCACGTGCACGGGTGAAGGCCCAATCGAGGTGAGAGAGGAGCGAATGCTATGCGGCACGGAGACATCGTGAGCAGTCGAGACACCGTCGGCATTGCGGTGGTCAACTACAAGATGCCCCGGTTGCACACGCGCGAGGAGGTGCTGGATAACGCCAGGCGCATTGCCGAGATGATCGGGGGCTTGAAGCTCGGTTATCCAGGGCTCGATCTCGTCGTGTTTCCCGAATACAGCCTGCAAGGCATCATGTACGACGAGCAGGAGATGTTTGAGACGGCCTCTTCCATCCCCGGCCCGGAGACCGACGTGTTGTGTGACGCATGCCGGGCGCACGGCGTGTGGGGCGTGTTTTCCGTGACGGGGGAGCGCCACGAAGAACACCCACGCAAGTGGCCGTACAACACGGCCATTCTGGTGAACGATCGCGGCGAGATCGTGCAAAAGTATCGGAAAATCATGCCGTGGACGCCTGTCGAACCGTGGTACCCTGGACACGAGACGTTTGTCTCCAATGGTCCAAAGGGGCTTAAAATCAGCCTCATCATCTGCGACGACGGAAACTATCCCGAAATTTGGCGGGATTGCGCCATGAAAGGGGCCGAACTCATCGTGCGGCCTCAGGGCTACATGTATCCCGCCAAAGAGCAACAGATCCTCATGGCCAAGGCCATGGCCTGGGCGAACAACTGTTACGTCGCGGTGGCGAACGCCACGGGATTCGACGGCGTCTACGCCTACTTTGGCCACTCGGCCATCATCGGCTTCGACGGCCGGACACTCGGAGAATGCGGGACGGAGGAGTACGGCGTCCAGTACGCGGAGATCTCCATCTCGCAGATCCGCGAGTTCCGGCGAACGGCTCAGGCGCAAAACCATCTGTTCAAGCTGCTGCATCGAGGATACGCCGGCTACCTGTATTCTGGGGACGGCGATCGCGGCGTCTGCGAGTGCCCGTTCGATTTCTACAAGACGTGGGTGACATCGCCGGAAGTCGCGCGGGCGAACGCCGAAGCGCTCACGCGGGCCACGCTCGACACGGACGACTGTCCGTATGCACCCATCCGCGCGAAGACACCCGGCGTACCCGTGGGATGATGCGACTTCAGGTGCTTCACGGCAACGGATTGGCCAGGTCGGCCTGCTTCAGGAGCTGCATGAACTGACTCACATTGCCCGTGTTGATGAGCAACGTGATGGCTTGGGCTGCCGCCTGCTCGAACGCAGGATTGGCAGCCTCTCCGTTGGCCAGGCTCGGGACAAGCGCGTCCTTGCGAAACGCTGCGGCCGACGCCTGGCTGTACGCGTCGAAGCCCGCGAGGGGCACGTCGCTGCGCGGCGGGATCGATCCTTTCCATAAATTGAACTGCCGCTCCGCCTCTCGAGACGCCACGACGCGCAGAAAATCGAGCGCACCCTCGGGGTTCTTTGAACCCTTGGGCATGCCGAACGTATCGATCACGTATTCGAAGTCGCCGTTCGTCCCAGGGAACGGCGTCCAGCCAAAGTCTCGCCCTTCCTTCAAACCGCTGGCCACGAAGTACGCCTTGGCCCAGTCGCCCATCGCGTCGAAAGCCGCTTGGCCCGAAGCCACGAGCGCGCAGGCGCCGTCCCACGACAACTGCGCGTGATCGGCGTTGGTGTAGGGCAACAGCTGCAGGAAGTTCTCGCACGCCTTGCGGATGATGGGCGACGAGATGGGAACGGTGCCGTTCCAGATGCCGGCATAGGTCTTGGGGCCCGCGGTCGCGAGCAACACGTCCTCCCACAGCATCACGGATCCCAGTTGATCCCGATCTCCGTAGGCGATGGGGGTCACGCCGTGCGCCTTCAGGACCTTGCAGTCCGCGAGCAACTGATCAAACGTCTGGGGCGGCTTGAGCCCGTACTCGTTCAGCACGCGCGCGTTGTACCACAGCACGTTGCCTCGTTCCACGTCGATGGGCACGGCGTACACGTGGCCTTCGTACGTCACGCCGTCCATCACGACCTTCGGCAACACCTTGTAGAGGTCCAGTTCGCGATACAAGGCGTCGAGCGGCTCCATCTTGCCGGCCTTCACCCAGACCATCAGTTCTTGCCCGACGTGGACCTGAAAGGTCTCCGGCGGATCGCCCGCGGTGATGCGGCTCGCGAGCACGGCTTTGGCGTTGTCGCCACCACCGCCGGCCACGGCCTCATTCACGATGTGCTCGCGGGGATAGCGAGCGCGAAAGACGGAAATAAGGGCGTTGAGCGCGTTGGTCTCGCCTTTCGCCGTCCACCAGCTGAAAATTTCCACATCTTGTTCCGCCTGTGCCTGAGACACCGGACGAGGTGTGGGCCCGACGTGATGGCCCACTGCGCCACAGCCTGCGAGCGCGAGGCACAGCGCGCTCCAACCAGCCACCTGTGCGAATCTCCGCTGCGCCATGCTTCCACCTCCGCCTTCTACACTTCGAAGCTCGTCATCAACTGATGGAGCTCGCTCGCCCGCTCGCTCAGCCGGCCGGCAGTCCGGTTCACCTGTTGCACCGCGGACAGTTGCCCCCGCGCCGTCGTAGAGAGCCCGTCGAGATCGCGCATGACTTGGTTCAGGTCTTCCATGAGCCGGTTCACGGTCCGCTGCATCGGTTCGAAATCCGGCTCGCTGGCCCGCGAGCGGCGCGTCCCTCCCGTCCCCGCAGCCGCTTCCGCGATTTGCCCATCCAACTGGCGCACGTTGGCCATGACGCGCTCGATCCCGTCGCGCACGTGCTGCAATACGTCCGCCATGTGCAGCGCGCCGTGGGCTGTGTAGTCGCCGTTTTCGATCAGCTGTTTGAAGTCGCTGTACAATTCTTCCGCGGTCTCGCCCATCTGCGCGACCAACTGTTGCAGGCTACGCGCCATGCGCTCGAAGCCGCGCGCGAGGCTCCCCAGCTCATCCTTGCGGCGAGACGCGTCCAGCGTGACGGAGAAATTGCCAGCGGCGATCTCGTTGGCCGCATCCATCATGGATTGCAGTGGTTTGGACAACACCTGCCGGGTGAAGAGCCATGCGCACGCCACGGCCACGAGCAGCGCGCAGGCGCCCGCCACGAGGATGTCCGTGAGGAGCCCCTTCAGGGACGCGAGATCCGCCGCGATCGACAGGCGCACGTTTGCGCTGTACTGCATGCCCGCGTATCCGGTGAGCGGCACCACGAGGTCGATGGTGGAACCCTCGAGGGACGTGAGGATCTTCCGCTCGCCGAGCGCGATGGTGCTTGAGGGCGAGGCTTGGCTGCCGATGCGGCGCGGATCCGTCGACGCGATGTCGTACAGAAAGTCGTTCAACTTGTAGATATCGAACGAGACCAGATCGGGATTTTGCCGCTTGAGATTGAGCAGCACGGACTCGAATTGGTAGTCTGGGACGTCGCTGAGGAGCGCCGAGTCGATGGTCTGGACGATGGAAACCGCTTTCTCCTTCGATAGGTCAATGATGCTCTCGCGGCTCTTGAAATAGACGATGGTCAGCGTGGCGGAAAGGGTGCCGAGGATCACGACGCTGAACAGGATGACGAGTTTGCGAAACAGGGTCAAGCGGGCTCCTCCTCCGTCCCACTTCTGTTCAACCGCCGGACGGCGTATACTGATACGTAACGTGCCATTCTCGCATTCTATGACCTTCATGCTAGGGCATTCCGCGGGGCTTTGCAATAGACGGACGCGCGTCCGCCATGCGAGGCAATGGGGCCGCCAATTCGAGGGGTGACCGAGGGTTGCACGCCAACGTCGACGCTTCGGCCATGCGCCGAATGAACCGCGCCACGGTCCTCAAGCTGATTCGCGATCTCCGGACCACCTCGCGCATCGACATCTCGCAGATGACCGGGCTCAACAAGGCCACCGTGTCGAACATCGTGGACGAGTTGATTGCGGAGCAGCTCGTGCTCGAGGTGGGGTACGGATCGTCGAGCGGCGGCCGCAAGCCGATCCTCCTCCGCTTCAACGCCAATGCGGCGTATGCCATCGGCGTGGACGTCCAGCTGTCGCACATGACGACGGTCGTGTGCAACATCCGCGGGGAGCCGGTCTACCGCCAGGTGCGGACGCTCGGGCTCGCCGAAGCGCCGGACGTGCGCGCCGTGTTGCTCGAAGCCATCGAGGAGGAGTTGCGGAAGGCCATCGCCGCAGCGCCCCCGAGCCCGTACGGACTCCTCGGCGCGTGTCTCGCGTTTCCGGGGATGGTGGACTTCCGCCGAGGCGCCGTGTACTATCTCCCGAGCCTGTTTGTCGGCGAATGGGAGATTCTCGCCGATCTCGGCCGGAGCGTCGATATCCCGCTCTTTCTCGACAACGACGCCAACTGCGGCGCTTGGAACGAGTACATGGCGCAGGCGATGAAACTGAAGAACCTCGTGTTTGTGAACATGGGGCTCGGGATTGGGGCGGGGATCGTCATCGAGGGAAAGCTGTATCGCGGGCGGGATGGAATCGCGGGCGAGGCGGGGCACATGACCATCAACCCGATGGGATCCGCGTGCATGTGTGGCGGCTACGGATGCTGGGAAGAGTACGCTTCCGAGCGCGGCCTGATGCGGTATTTGCGCGAAGCCGGTGCGGACCTTTCCGCGTTGAGTCTGCGCGACTCGCTGCTCGAGCAGGCGCTGGAACAGGCCCAGAACGACAATCGCGCGTGTATCCGCGCGTTTCACTCGCTGGGGCAGTATCTCGGCCTTGGGATTGCCAATCTCTTGAACCTGCTCAACCCCGACGAGGTGATCCTCGGGGGAAGTGTGGCGCGCGCCGCCACGTTCGTGCTTCCCGAAGTGGAGCGCGTCATCAAGCACCGCGCGCTGCTGCAAAATAAGCAGATCCCCGTGCGCGTGGGAAGTCAGCACGCCGTGGCCATTGGCGCCTCGCTCCTCGCCGTGCACGAGACGTTGTTTGCTTCTGCCATGGAGCCGATGCCGACGTGATCGCGCGCTGTGGCCACCAAGGTTCGTGGTGACCTGGTTTGCGCCATAGTGCAAGCGCCGAGCCAACCAGAGAAAAGGAGTCAGCGGGAGATGAGAGTATCGCTCTTCGTCGATGGCGCGAACTACTACTACATGCAGCGAGACAAACTGAAGTGGACCATCGACGCGCAGAAGTTGTTGGAGTGGGCCAAGAGCAAGGGCGAACTGGTGGACGCGTTCTACTATATAGGAAGAAGTTCTCCGAGCGACGTCAGGGAGCAGAAGTATTTGGACATGCTCGCGTACAGCGGGTATTCCATCGTGACCAAAGACATCAAGGAAATCGTCCAGGAGGATGGGTCCATCACGAGGAAGGCAAACCTGGACATCGAAATTGTGCTGGACATGTTCAACACCATCGAAAACTACGACATGGCCATCCTTGTCAGTGGAGACGGCGACTTTGAGCGGGCCCTGCAGTTGTTGCGGGCCCGCGGGAAAAAGTTCATCGTGCTCTCGACCGCGGGGTTCATCGCGTCCGAACTGCGCATGGTGGCCGGGATGCACTTCATCGACGTGAACACCCTGCGCGATCAGCTGGAGCGCGTGACCACCTGACGTGCCGCGCGCCCGGGCGCGAGCGCGAATGTGAGGGCGCAGGCGACCACACTCGTCGCGGCGACGGCGAGGAACCCGCGGCTCAGGCCGACGTGATCGCCCAGCCACCCGACGACGGCGGGACCGCCAAACATGCCCACGGCGTAGATGGCCTGATAGAAGCCCATCGCCGTGGCTCGGCGGCTCGCGTCGATGTGGCGGATGGCGAGGCCCATGAGCACCGGCATGCAGAGCCCTTGGCCAAAGCCGTTCACGGCCTGGGTGACATACAGGAGTGGAAGGGCGTGGCAGAGCGGGATGGCCGCGGTGAACAGCGCCGCGATGGCAAATCCGCTCGCCACCACGTTCCGCTCGCCCATCCAGCGCGAGAACAGGCTGCCGCTGAAGTAGGACGCGACCGCGTTCGGGAGCGTGGCCGCGAGCGTGAGCCAGCTGAGGTCGGCCTTGTTCGCCCCGAGGTGCGTCGCCTGCTCCGGCGTGAAGCCGAACATCGTGGTGAAGGTGACGACCTGCGCGAGGACCGCGAGGAACGACACGCCGAGCACAATGCGATCCCGCCCGACCGTCAGCATCTCGGCGACGCGGATGCCGCCGTGATCGCGCGCGGGAGGCTTGTCGACGACGAAACAGGCGAGGAGGGTGGCCGCGAGTCCACCGGCGGCGCCGAGCCAGAAGGCCGCGTGCCAACCGTATCGTTCTGCGATCACGCCGCCGAGCGTCGACGCCGCGAGCTGGCCGATGGACGTGTAGAAGCTGAGGACGCCCATTGCCTTCGGAGCCTCGTCGGGCTGGTGGTAGCTCGCGTAGAGCACGGTGAAGACTACCCAGCAGCCGGCCGCGATGCCGGCGAGGAGGCGGAACACGAGCGCCCACAGAACGGAGTGCGTGACGGCGAAGCCCAGGCTCGACAGCATGCCGACGGCGCCGCCCGCGACGACGAACGGCTTGCGGCTTCGGATCTTGTCGGACCACACCCCGATAGGCACCCGCACGAGCATCTGCG
>Ga0208683_100755_pt1 | contig 12046 bp, 11 predicted proteins | sample BED_Mat_host_9_1_FD_187141 | JGI IMG/M metagenome (GOLD analysis project Ga0208683, IMG submission 187141) | Extremophilic microbial mat communities from Yellowstone National Park, USA - BED_Mat_host_9_15 (SPAdes) (version 3) | ecosystem: Environmental > Aquatic > Thermal springs > Hot (42-90C) >... | reverse complement strand
CCTTAAAGCCGCAAGGGTCTCTGGTACACTCACCCACGACATGAGTGAGTATTCCCGCGTGCCGAAAAAGTGGACATGGGCATCTATGAGTCCAGGTAACACCATAGCACCCTTCACCGTCCTTGCGGACTCCGGGAAATCCACCTCACTGCGCCTTCCCACAGACTCTATGAGGCCACTATCTTCGTCAATCACAACACAGCCATCCCTTATAATCTGGGATGAATCGAACACATCACCTAAAACAACAAGTTTTCCCATACAGTATACAAAAATTGACTCATTAATAAAACAATCACCCAAACTCGAGGCCATACTCGGCCTCGCACCACTGAGTGTATGGGTACAAGTGGTTACCGCTCCGCGTATAGGTCTACCCGCATTGCTTCTCTAACTGGTTGTTGAGTGAAGAACCGGTCGCATGCACATAGATCAAGTCCCGCATACATTAACAAATATGAACACATATTAGCCTAGAATCGGTACGCAATTTTCACCCTACTTGTGCTTTTAATTACGCTTAGAGTATCTCCTAGTACGTCAACTAATTATATATATTTATTTGTGAATTCTCTGTGATGGATTCGGCTGAGCAGTCAAAGAGTTTAAGCATAAGGGAAGTTAGGTGTACCACGCTTCTGCACAGAATGAACTATGGGTGGAGGTATCCGGAGTACACTTTGAATCTCTATAGGGGGTGTCTGCATGGGTGCGTGTACTGTTATGCACCATCTTTTATCCACGATGAGAGACCTTGGGGTGAGTTTGTTGACGTCAAGATAAACGCGCCGGAAGTACTCGAACATGAACTCAGAAAGGTGACCCGGGGGGTTGTATTCCTGTCAAGTGCATCAGACCCATATCAACCAGTTGAAGCTAGATATAGACTCACCAGATCATGCCTCGAAAAACTCCTCGAATACGATTTCCCCGTAAACATACTTACCAGGTCACACCTAGTACTACGCGACGTTGACCTCTTTAAAGAGTTCGAGTGGATAAGAGTTGGGATGTCAATCACAAGCGTGCCAAACAAGATGTTTGAGCCAAGGGGGCCACCCTTGGAGCGCAGGCTTGAGACGCTTAAACAACTTTCAGAGGAGGGTATAACCACATGGGTTTCACTAGCACCCATCATCCCCAACCTATTCATGGTGGACCTTGAAGGCCTCCTCAGAGGCTTGAAGGATGCTGGTGTAAAGGCGATCCACGCGGGGATGCTACGGTTCGAAGGATACGACACATCGAGAAAGATGTTCGAAGAAAAGTCCGGTGCCAGTTATTACGGCGCAATACTCGGCTCAGACTCTGTTATGCACAAAGTAAATAGCCTAATAGTAAGATATGGCTTCGACACATCACCCAAGATATTCGAGTGGAGGGATAAGAACACAGCTTTGGAAAAATACATAACGCCGTAGAGAACCCACGAGCGACACCAAGCCCACATAATAATTCAAATAACGAGTTTAGTTAAACCTTGAGCGCGGATTCATGATTCATTGTTATGATGGGGTCCTAGATAGGGAGTTAGACACTTGTGATGTTCACGGTTTAAACATAATAAAGCCTTATATTATAAGGGAGAAAATAATATACTTATTTGTTTTATTTCATTCAATCAAAAATAATTCTAGTTAGTGAATATTGAGCTTGGTAATTTTTATATGTTTCCATACAATCAATATTTGTGGTAGGCCTGCGTCTGAATGGAAGTAGACGATTATGGTTCGCCCTAAGATTTACTTTCGATTTGCTGCAAAACCTACTTCCTGCTTTATTCATTCTTGGCGCGGTTCTTACACTCATGGCGTACACACCTGTCCCCCCTCATTTTTGTAAAACTGCGCAGTGGAATGCCTTTGCATCAAATCAAGAGGGTTGCGACGCTATGCTCGTGCTCTTCTATAAGTTTTCACACGCTTTTCTGACAACTCAGAGGATGGCAGGTTACGTTGCTACTTTTGGCAATCTGAGTTACGCATCCAGCACTAGTGGGGTGACGTTTGTTTCAGTTAGAGCCATGGATCAAACGCCCATACTCATTAACGAAGTGGTTCGAAGGATAATTCAGGTGCTTTTCACGCTTTCAATTGTCTGGCCAAGGTTATTAGAGCCTAGAAAGGTGTTGCGGGGTTCTCTAAATGTGGATAGGAGGAGAAATGGTTGAGAAAGGTCACTGTTTAAGGCTTAAGGGTTCGCCGTATTTGCCTCGGAAGGCTACCTTCTCTAATGGTAGGCGCTTCTTTCGCCCTAAGACACGTTTCTTTGGGTAGCCAAAGCCCACTACGGCGGTTATCTCCAAAGTTTGAGGTATGTTAAACCTCACCCTCATTTTCTGCTCATCTATACCCGTGTATATACGTGAGCCCACCCCGTCTTCCCATGCCACTAGCTGCATGTTGCTAATCACCCTCCCAGCATCCAGTTTATGGAAGGGGTACTTTGGGTCGGTGAGCACTATTACAGCGAAGGCAGCCTCTCCTACCCACCTCCCCGTAGTGCTCATATCTGCAAGCTCTCTGAGGGACTTTTTATCATCCACGAGTATGAATCTCCAGTGCTGGGTGTTCATACCGCTAGGGGAAAGCCTAGCAGCTTCTAAAACCCTAAGTTTAACATCGTCGGGTACCTGTTTATCCGCGAACTCCCCAATCTCAAGCCTGCTACTAACAGCTTTAAACACATCCATGAATACCACCATGCTTAATAGGTATACGGTGAATTTAAACTCCAAAATCATAGGCTACCACAACTTTCTCCAAACAATATATTGGGCCCGATCGATTAAGTCTAAGATTTTATGCAGACAAATGCTCTTCAAATGTATTTTGCACACGTAACTGCTTACACCTCCCACCAGCTTGTAGTGTGCTTGTATTCGAATCACGGCAGGTATAGAAACGAATGAGTCAGCCTAAGCGATTCAGCCTAATTCTTATACCATGGTGTAGCGTTGTGTGTGCGTTGTTTCAATGCAGTATAAGTACACTGTGCTCACGAACACCACTATCGCATCCTTTATGGCCTTCTTGGACTCCAACATCGTGGTTATCTCCCTACCCACAATTGTGCGGACACTTAGGGGCACCACACCCTTCGACGCCATCTGGCTTATCATGGGCTACAGCATAGTGTCCGCAACCATGCTTCTCACTTTGGGTAGACTTGCAGACATGTTTGGTAGGGTGCGGCTATACAACCTTGGATTCGCGGTGTTCACAGTTGGCTCAGCGCTCTGCAGTGCGGCTTGGAGTGGGTCGAGTCTTGTAGTGTTCAGGATGATCCAGGGTTTAGGGGGTGCACTCATCTTCGCTAACAACAACGCCATAATAACTGACGCCTTCCCCGTGAATGAGCGTGGTAGAGCCATAGGGATAAACCAGGTGGTAGGGATAGCTGGCTCAGTTCTGGCTCTAGTGCTGGGCGGTGTGTTAACCTCGACTTTGGGTTGGCGCTCGATTTTCTGGGTGAACATATTGCCGGGCGGCTTCGCCACTGCTTGGGCCTATATGAGGCTTAAGGAGCTCAGCCAGCCCCAGAGAGCTGAGCGTATTGACTACCTCGGCAACTCTCTGTTTGGCCCCGGTCTGGGTTTCTTTCTGCTTGGCTCCACCATAGGTGCCTTGTACGGCTTCAACCCTCTGTACGACTCACTCATGGTTCTGGGTTTAGTACTCCTAGCTGTCTTCCCACTTGTGGAGTTGAGGGCTTTTTACCCCATGATGGACCTCAAACTATTTAGGATAAGAGAGTTTTCGGGGGCAGCCTTCTCTAACCTGCTCAACGCTGTAGCGAGGGGTGGCCTCTCACTGATACTAGTGCTCTACTTCCAGGGAGCACTCCTCTACTCGGCGCTTCAGGCGGGGGTTGACCTCATACCCTTCTCACTAGCCTTCGTGAGCGCTGGACCACTCAGTGGTGCTCTATCAGATAAGTATGGCCCAAAGCTATTCGTGATAGTTGGTGTACTCCTAGGCTCAGCCTCCCTCTTCTGGTTCGCTTTGCTACCCGCGGGTGCACCGTACGCATACATAGTTGCACCGATGGTGATAGGGGGTATAGGCGGGGGGATGTTCGCCGCCCCAAACCTCGCAAGCCTCATGAACTCTGTTCCGCCCCCGAGGCGTGGTGTAGCATCGGGTATGGCGTCACTACTGTTTAACGTAGGCTCACTTCTCAGCATAAGTATATCATTCATAATTATGGCTTCACTTATACCGAGAAACAGCCTAGAACTCATATTTGCCGGTGTACCCGTGCCTGGAGGTTTGAACCTCCAGATATTCTCTAAGGCCATGCATACCACATTCATAGTCCTAGCCTTCCTCAACACCCTAGCATTAATCCCAGTGGCCTACAGGTGGCTACCCAGTAGAAAAATAGGCGGCTAGATTATTCTAAGAACCCACCCCTAAATGTACTAACATAAACCCCGTGGTGACTAACACGTAGCATAGCATAGTTATGCGTATCATAAATCTAATACCCATAAATATTTGACTATACCAAGCATGTATTCGACTCCATATTAATCTGAGTCATCCCTTTTCCAAGTGGGAGCTAAAATCTGTTTGCGGCGGAGTTGTACACCCCGAAGTGTGCATAAGGCTCATATCATCAAAACCTAGTTCATGTTTGGTTGAGGGTGCACAGTGTTGGATAAGCGTGTTTTACGCTTCCCGATTAATTCCAAGTATAAACCGATTGAGAGCTATGGTGTGATTGGTAACAAGAGGACGGTTTGCTTGGTTTCATATGATGGGTCAATCGACTGGTGCTGTCTACCCGACTTCGATTCTGCTAGCGTTTTCGCCTCACTACTAGACTGGGAGAAGGGTGGCCACTGGTTGATTAGACCAGTGGGTGAAGGATTCGTTAGGCAGAGGTATATTGGGGACACAAACGTTCTCGTAACACGCTATTATAATCAGGATTATATTGTTGAGGTCACGGATTTCATGCCAATAGTTCAAGATGACTATCTGGAGGCTCTTCCAGAGATTCATAGAATTGTGAGGTGTGTTAAGGGCTCAGCGAAGCTCGTTTTCGACTTCCAGCCACGTCCAGGCTACGCTCGACAAACCGCTGATATGAATCTACGGGCCCACAGCTCTGGTGTAAGCGTGAGAACACATAGTGACGAGCTTGTTTTATCATCCTCCCGAAGATTGGAGGGTGTTGGGCAAAGTGGTGTTAAGCTCACGATACCCTTAGAGAGGGGGGATAGGGAGGTTTTCGTGTTGAGTTACGGTGAAGCCGAGCCCCGCGAGGTTGAGGAGTATGAGAGTGTGGAGAAGCTGCGTGAAACAAAGGGGTTCTGGGAGGACTGGGTCAGCGAATTAAAGTACAGTGGACGGTGGCGTAAACAGGTTGTGCGCTCCGCGCTAACCCTCAACCTACTCACCTATATGCCCACGGGTGCCATAGTTGCCGCCCCAACAACATCGCTACCAGAGGCTGTGGGGGGTGAACGCAACTGGGATTACCGCTTTAGCTGGATACGTGACTCGGCTTTCTCGCTTTGGGCGTTCCATGTGCTCGGTGTAAGAGGTATGGGGGAGCAATACCTGCACTGGCTCATAGAGAACAATCCGGCTCTCGACCTCCAACTTCAACCTCTCTATACAGTTAGAGGCGAAGCACATATCCCCGAGGAGGTGCTCGAACACCTAGAGGGCTACATGGGTAGTGGACCCGTTAGGGTGGGGAACGCCGCGTCGAAACAGTTCCAGCAGGACGTTTACGGCACAATCCTCGACGCCCTCTACTTTTCAGCTAGACACGGTAAAGGTGTGAGCCACGAGGCATATTATAGGTTTGTTAAGCCTCTCGCAAACCTCGTGGTTGAAAACTGGTCGAAGCCTGGCAACGGTATCTGGGAGTTTAGGGATAGGCTACGCCACTTTGTGTACTCTAAGGTTTGGTGCTATATAGCCCTCGACCGAGCCTCCCGTATAGCGCACTATTTGGGTCATTCAGAAGACGCCGCGGCGTGGAGGGAGATTATGGGGAAGATAAAGGAGCAAGTGTTGGAGAAGGGCTGGAGCAACCGTAAGAACGCTTTCAAAATGGATTATGAGTCAGATGAGCTCGACGCCGCAAACCTACTCATGCCTCTTGTGGGCTTCATATCAGCCAAAGATAAAAGATTCAAGTCCACAGTTGACTCCACTCTTAAGGAGCTGGGTCGAGGCGTACTCCTCTATAGATACAGGGTGGACGACGGCCTGAGGGGTAAGGAGGGATGCTTCCTCGTGTGTAGCTTCTGGCTGGCTGCGGGCCTGGCGAGGATGGGACGCCTAAGAGAGGCGCGCAGAGTGTTCACGGAGCTCCTAAAATACTCAAACCATCTGGGACTCTTCTCTGAAGAAATAGACCCAGACACGGGTTCAGCGCTTGGAAACTTCCCACAGGCGTTCAGCCATATGGGGCTCATAGTGGCTGCGGAAGAGATAAACAGGGCCTCACGCTCTAGGAGGTGACAAACTGGAAAACGAGGGCTGAAAGAGGCTGACCCCGAAGCATAGAGCTTTTGGTTTAACGTTATCCCACACAATTAAACCCCTAACCCACAACTTAATTACTTTGGTGAACGTATATTGTTTAGTGAGTTTATCTGAAACCATTCGAGTTTGTTTCAACGCTCCCTGTATCTCCCAAGCCTCGCACTAAGGGTTTGGCTGAGATACGTGGACCCTACTATTCGGCTGTTACCCTAGATTATCTACGTGGGCTACTCGATGACTGGGGCGAATATATCGATGGCCTAAAGTTCGCTGGGGGCTCATTCAGTCTACTCAGTGAGGAGAGACTTAGGGGGTATATCGAGGTGTGCCATTCACACGACGTGTTCGTGGATACGGGTGGTTGGATTGAGCGAGTATTACTGGATGGGGAGGAAGCTACAGATAAATACATTGGAAAATGCAGGGAGCTAGGGTTCGATGTACTCGAAGTGTCAAGCGGTATGGCGCCTGAGGTCATGAATATGCCCCTCGAGGATAAGGTGGCCCTAGTAAAGAGTGTGAAGCGGGCTGGGTTGAAGCCTAAACCAGAGGTTTCACTCCTAGTGGGCGCGGGAGCCGGTACACACATATCTGGATACGGGGAAAAAATGGAGTACAGGTCTCTCGACTCATTCATAGAAGAAACAAGAGCATACCTCGGAGCAGGCGCATACATGATTATGATTGAATCAGAGGGTATAACGGAGGATTTACCACCAGAAAAATGGAGGCTTGACGCCATTAGGAGACTTGTGGATGAGTTCGGATACGATAAACTCATGTTCGAGGCATCAGACCCACCTGTGTTCAAATGGTATCTCAAAAACATTGGGAGGGATGTAAATCTCTTCATAGACCACTCGCAGATCGTGGAGTTCACCGCATGGAAACTTGGTTTATGGGGTGATAGAGACCTCTGGCGTGGTAAGACCGTACGGTATAGTTCCACAAGGCATCATACGAACTGAGCAACTAATCAACTCAGCATAACCCTATGTAAAACGCGTTGATTCTATCCATAATATTGATGAATTAGTTGGGATAATATGATTATGGCTACAATTTGTAATGCGTGTGGGTACACCAATCCTGGCGGGGCGGTGTTCTGCATGGGTTGCGGAAGCAGGCTTCAGGGCTCGCAGACTTCCTCAGGGGGCTTGCAAACACAGGCACCACAACCTTCATCCCAATCCCAGACTCAACCCCAACCAAACATTGGTGCATCCTCACCAGTAAGCGCGTCGCAGCAACCGAGTGGGCCAACTACTCCTCTTGCTAGCTATGTTGCCCAGCTTCAAGCGGGGAAACACAAGCATATGCTCACCGATATAGGCTTCAAGGATAATGGTGGTAACCAGGTTATGGTGGCAAGGAAACACTCACTTTTCAGCTTCGAATACGAGGTGCTCGACCAGTACGCCAACCTCATGGGTTACATAAAGCAGCACCCAGTATCTCTGCACAACACCTTCGACGCCACTGGAGCCCAGCGCGAGTTTGTAGGTAGGGTTAAACACCAGTTAATGGGTTCCATGGTGTTTCAAGACAACTTCTGGCTTGAAGATGCGGGGGGCCAAAGAATAGTGACGGTAGCGGGTGATGCCTTCAACAACCAGTTCACACTCACCTCCACGGCGACCGGTGGTTTGCTCGCAACAGTTAAACTCGACTTCCCCGGTGGATTCCTGAGAAACCTAACTGCCTACGCACTTGGAAGGTACAAAATAGACGTATACTCCAACGAGCTAACCCCACTCATGCTAGCCGCATTCCTAGTCGCGCTTGAGCACAGAAGGGAGAATCAAAACGAAGCATAACACACGTTGGGCGAACACTTCTTGGTAGAATGTGTTTACTGGCTTACTCGTGGGGCCGTTCAGGCGCTAGGAAGTATGTTAGGCGGGCTGCGCTCAGGGTGTAGTTCAGGGGTATAATATAGTCTAGCGATAAGGGTTTGTCATTTCCATATGAGAGAAGAACCACCCTCTGAGTTTTCGATGTTATAACCATCTCTTTGAGCTCAGCTAAAGCGTATGATGCCTCAGCCTTACCCACCCTGTTTTTGAGCCAGATGGGTGCAAATCTCTTTATTAGACCACCACAGTTCCCGCTGAGCAACTCCTCGTGGGTGGTGAAGTTGAGGTGTGTGCATCCCCTTCTATATGCGTGAGTAACGAGGCTCCGTAGCTCGTCGAGTAGCAGGAGTGATTCCACATCGAATTCAACTCTGAGGTCGGGTGGCGGGCTAATCGAGTCATCAAACGCCACCTTAACATTCCCCTCTTTGAACGCCGCGACCAAGCTTCCCCCCGGGGCTTCCCCATCTATAGATAAGTGGACCCAGCTTTCACCCGCCGATTGCAGAGCCGTGAGTAAATCCTCAAGCTCGAGTGCGAACCTTGTTTCACCCGCGATGGAATACTCAGTGAAAGCCTCTTTTGGTATGCTCAGAATAGCCATGGATACGTGGCTGGGGCTGATGCATCTAGCGTCCAACCCACTATCACTGAGGCTAAGGGTGACAGTGGTATTAATGGAAGCCAATCGTCTGAGTGCATAATAGAGCTGCATCGTAGACACAAAGCGGAGGCTAAACCCCTCACGCACATCGCCTATTTTGGGGTTATCGGGGCTACTCGAACCATCCACACTATTCGCCCTCCAAAACTTAAACCCTTTGATCCACTAAGCCACTCAACACAAAAACACAGGTATAGGGCTGTTTGGAAGGTTTAATTGAAAACCACAAGCCATGCATTAATGATATGGAACTCATTATCATCATAGGGTGTTTCGCTAGGACATATTAAAACAATTGGAGTGTGGACACAGGCCTCCCAACCTACTAAACAACGACACAACAGTTGGCCTCTACTTTTAGAGAGATTTGCAGTGTTGCCCAGCTTTTATTTAAAATGCGCTCTGATTTGCATCGAGGAGTTTTTTGGTTTACTCCTATAGGATGTGAACACAAGTACGGCCCAAACGTCTATGGCGCTGATGCCCCAGGCCTCGATTGTGGCGGCCGAAGGCCACGGTACTAGTGCCGCTACCAGTGTGGCGATAAGGAAGAGGCTTAACACCCCGTAGGCTAAGTTTTTTAAACCTCTCAGGAGTAACCCTATGCCCGATGTGAGTATGGCTGTGTCGAACTGTACGAAGAACCATGTGGACACAAACACATGTGGGTATGTACCCTCGTGGTAGATGCCTATTAAAGCCAGAAAGACCGCGGCGACCATCACAAAGGATGCGGAAACAACCTCCACCTTGTTGACTCCAAGACGCGTCAAGTATATAGCGTAAAGGAACACGAGTACAGCCACCCCTATCAACCCATCGTTATACAGCCAGGGGTCGGTTGACTTGGGCCCCCCGAGGTCACTGAACGCGTTCTTTGTAAACACAAACCAGGGGTTAGTTACTACGCATACGCCTATAACCACCCATGCGAGGACTGCTGCGGCAAGACCCAAATATTCTGCCGCAGCACCCAGCCTCATAGCCTCCACCCCAACCCGACTAGGAGCTGTCGACTCGTCGTGGTTCAACCTCCACAACAAGCTTTCTAAAACCATATATGAGTGGGCCGCTTAGCATGTGAGCCTCCTTTACACGGAACCATCTGAACCTCTTTAGGAAAACTCTGAGGGCAACCTTGGCCTCGAGGCGGGCGAGTGGGGCGCCTAGGCACATATGGGGACCTGAGCCGAAGGCGATGTGTTCATTTGGTCGTCGATCAACAACAAATTTCCCAGCGTTTGGGAACTTGCGCTCATCTCTGTTAGCCGAGCCTATCCAGACCGCGACCTGCTCTCCAGCCCTAATTGTTTGGCCACCCAACACCATATCCGTCTTCGCGAACCTGTGGGGTAAGACTTGGACTGGCGAGTAGTATCTGAGCGCTTCCTCTATGGCTAATGGTAGTGCATCATTAAGATTGCTTAGCAGTTTTCCACACGCCTCAGGGTTATCTGAAAGAGCCTTCACAGTGCTGCTTAAAAGGTTGGTTGTTGTCTCGTTTCCAGCAATGAGTAGGAGTGTGCAGAACCCGAGAAGCTCCTTAGCGGTGAGACTTCTACCCTCCACCTCGCTGGTAAGAAGTTGGGATACCAAGTCGTTTCTCGGCTGAGCCCTTCGCTGTTCGATTATGCGCCCAAAGTATTCAACCAAACCCTGCTGTGAAGACCTGTATCCCTCACCACTACCACCATCGCCTCCGCCGCCGTCAACTCCGACGATCGAGTCAGTCCACTGTTTGAACAGAGACATGTCCTCCGCTGGGACGCCGAGTAGCCCTGCTATGACTGTGACGGGGAGGGGAACTGCGAGGCTCCCAACAAAGTCGAAGGCGGATTCACCCTCAACACGCCTCAAAAGGGTTTCCGCAAGACTCTCTATACGTGGCTCTAACTCTTGCACCGCCCTAGCGGTGAAGAATCTGTTGACGAGTGAACGGAACACCGTGTGCTTAGGTGGGTCCATGAGTATCATACTACTCGAAAGACTGTCGGCTGAGCCTTGAATGGGGGGTGAGGAGGAGAAGACGGAGGGGTTACGTAGCGCCTGCAGCGCATAATCGTATGTGTAAATGTTCCAACAGTTCCAATCCTTGTCAAAGTAAACTGGCGAAGTCTCCCTCATGTTCTTATACCATGAAAATAGGGATTCACTAGCCAACAATTTTAACCGCACCAATCCAAGGGTTGAACGTTTATTAAACGTTTACTACTGTAGCCTAGAGGGTAACGACCGAAATACACGTGTGAATGATTGGATTAATAATACATATCGATGGTGAACGCGTGCCATGTGTGGGCCTCGTAAATTTGTGAGGCGTATCACGTAACGACTCTAGGTGTGGTTATCCAAACTTGTCGGATTCTTATGCCTCATCCTAATGTGTAGGAACACACTGTTTTTAATCCTTAAATACGCGTACCACTAAGCTTTTTGTGGCTTAATGAGTGCAGGGGAGGTTAAGAGCAAGATAAGGCGTGAAGTGTGGAGCACGCTCACTGATAAGGGGGTTCTAGGATTTCCCTTTAAGGCTTTTGGGCGAATACCAAACTTTAGGGGTTCTGAGAGAGCGGCAACCCTACTATGTGCTTCAAATGAATTCAAGCTTGCGGCTGTTGTAAAGGTTAACCCCGACTCGCCGCAGAGGATGGTGCGCAAACGGTGTCTAGAAGAAGGGAAGACGCTCATCATGCCCACACCCAGAATGAGGCAGGGCTTCCTACTCATAGACCCAAAGAGGGTGGGTGACGCGTCGGAAGCCTCAAGTATAAGTGGAGCGTTCCGTATGGGTGAGCTGGTTCACCCCCGTGAGCTACCTCAAATAGACCTACTAGTATTCGGCTCAGTGGCTGTAGCCCCAGATGGTGCAAGAATAGGTAAGGGTGAGGGCTACGCTGAACTCGAGTACGCCATTCTGCGACATTTCGGAAAGGTATCGAGTCAAACACCAATCTTCACAACAGTGCATCCACTACAGGTGGTAGATAGAATACCCCTAGAGGAGTTCGACGTGTGCT
>Ga0208683_100750_pt1 | contig 12101 bp, 10 predicted proteins | sample BED_Mat_host_9_1_FD_187141 | JGI IMG/M metagenome (GOLD analysis project Ga0208683, IMG submission 187141) | Extremophilic microbial mat communities from Yellowstone National Park, USA - BED_Mat_host_9_15 (SPAdes) (version 3) | ecosystem: Environmental > Aquatic > Thermal springs > Hot (42-90C) >... | reverse complement strand
TCATTCCTTCCAAGTATTGCCCTAGTCTCGTTTAGGTTCTTGGGCTTCTTGCTAATTAGCTTCCTTTTTAAGGTCCTCAGCAAGCTCAGCCCAACAGCCCCCATTACTAACACTAGATTTAACTCCCTTTTAGCCCCCGTTGCAGCTATTATGAAAAAGACTATATTTTAAAAGAAAACGCTTATTACATTCTATTAGCTTACATTAATTAGAATGGATAAAGTAAGGAATTCCCCTTATCTTAAAGTTAAAATAATTGGTACACATGATAATTGTTGGTCAAATAAACTTGATTTTAACATTAAATTAATTAATTTTCAAGTAATAGGAGGATATGTAAGATCTACCCTACTAGTGCCAAGATTTAAGAGAAGAAAAACTCTAAAACTCTTAAAAGATTATTATAGGATTTTTATTATAAATAATTACCAAGATTTTTCTTCAAAAAGTTTAATTACAATTACAAAAGATCTTAGAGATTTTTCTATCCTTAGTATACTTTATAAGTATTCTACTATATTCTTAAATAACCAATATCTAAATGACGGTAAAGAAGTATGGGAATTTGTGACATTTTCTAGTGTCTATAATGAAATTATTAATGAGTTAAAAGGTCAATTAGCTATTAAGAAGATAGAGGTTTCCAATTATATACCTTTAGTGAAACCTAACCTTAATAGTAAGGAGATTCAGATTCTTTATATGGCATTCAAAAAGGGATTTTTCGATTTCCCTAGAAAAACTTCAATAAGAGCTTTAAGCAGGCTATTAAATATAGATGAGGCTACTCTTACATATTACCTAAGATCAGCAGAAAGAAAACTCATCCAAAATATAATTGATGGTGATATTAACAATAATAAAAATGATTTTGTATAAGTTATAATGGTCTTTTGAGGTACTGACCTATGGGTTTTCCTACAATTTCACCATTTTCATAAATTACGTTACCTCTTAAGATTGTAATCTTTGGCCATCCTTTTAATACTAAACCCTCAAAAGGCGTAAAATCTTGAGCGCTATGTAATATATCTGCTGTAACCTTCTTCTCTTCATTAATATCTATAATTGTTAGATCAGCATCATATCCTAATAATATATTTCCTTTTCTATTACTTAAATTAAATACTTTTGCAGGGTTTATTGTTATAAACTTTATTAGATGTTCTAATGGTATTTTACGTTTATAATATCCTTCTGTTATTAAAGCTGGAATTATTAATTCTGTTGCACCATAGCCGTTTTCCGCATTCCATAAATTATCACCTTTTCTATTTCGTTCTATCGCTGCATGATCAGACCCTATTGTATCTATTTCATCTTTTAAGATGCCCTCCCATAATCGTTCATTGTCTTCTTTATGTCTAATTGGAGGATTAACCTTACCTTTAATGCCTATTTTCATCTCTGTGTTTAAAGTAAGATGTGAGACTGTTACTTCAGTCTTTACATCAACTTCTGGATGATTATGCTTTAATTCTAGTATTGTATTTAATGCTTCCTTACTACTCACGTGAAGTATATTAATGGGACAATTAGTAATTCTAGCTAATTCAAATGCCTCTACTATTGCAATTCTCTCAGCTATTGGAGGTCTAGCTAAATTATAGATTTCTAAAGGATCTAAATTCGGATTTATAGTTTCCAAATTCTTAGCTTCTTCTAAAAAAATTCTTATAATTTCACTTTCTTCAGCGTGGATGCTTAATCTTGCCTTAGTTGAACCATTCATATTATAGTTTGCAATTGTCTTCATAATATTGTATAAGTGACCTAAATCATATGGAGTATCTGACAGTAAATATTCACGTTCTACTGCATTTCCCATATAGGCTGATTTTAAATTTAATCTCTTATAGAACATGTAAAACTTAAACGTTGTTATTCCGAATTCTTTAATTAAAGTTGGTATTTCTTTAACATGTGATTCTGTAATTGGTGCTAGGTTAAACCCATAATCTGTATAAAAATGACCTGCTGACATTTCTAATAACTTAGCCAGTAATGTAGTGTAATTCTCTTGAACGTTTAAGTAATTTCTTCCAGTTCTAAAATAGCTTAAAATTGTCGTGACACCTCCAGCTATGGCACTTCTAGATTCAGATAGAGCATCGTCGATAAAATTTCTATAGATACCTATATGGAAATGTGCATCGATAACGCCAGGGATAATAATTTTTCCTTCAGCATTGATAATTTTTCCCGAATTACTGCTAATATTCTTTGAAATAGTAACAATTTTTCCTTTATTTATTCCTAAATCAGCTTCTATTATATATTGCCCTGGAAAGACTACTTTGCCACCTTTTATTACTAAATCGTACTCCATTGATTAACTATTATACATCATAATATAAATTTTTACCTTGTATAGAATTTAAGAGATTATATATAAAAAATCCTTTTATATACTTATATTGTAAGTAATCAATACAAAAATTTTCAGATTTCTTTTTAACATATCAGCTAATTCTTTCATAAAAACTTATATATTGGAAATACGTAAACACTCTTATTCAATTTTCTTTCTACTATATTATGATAAAACTAGTCCTATCATTTAGGTACAAAATATTTAAATTAACCTTAGAAGGAAGGATGAGTTGTGGGGATATAAAAAATGGAGATATACAAAAAATACTTGATTGCAGTATTTATAGGAGTTTTACTTATGACAATGGATTTCGAATTATTTCTTGCAGCAATTCCCGGTTTAATTCCTCTTTTTAAATTTTCATTAGCAGAAATAACTATTATAACTGATATATCCTTTCTAACAGCTGCTATAGCGTCCTTTGCTTTTGGGTATTTAGCTGATAGAATAGGAAGAAGACCTTTATTTATGTTAACTACTTTACTGTATTCTTTAGGTTCCTTTTTTACAGCATTAGCCAATTCTCTTGTTTCCTTTATATTAGCGAGATCAGTCACATCCTTAGGAACAGGTCCAGATGAAGCCTTAGGATTTACGATTATTGCGGAAGTTTCCCCAGCTAGAATGAGAGGATTAATACTAGCTATAGTCTCAATAGCTTTTCCTTTAGGTCAGGCTATAGGTGCTTTATTAGTTTATACTTTTGTAGTAAATAAGATCTATTTACCTTACGTATTTTTTATAGGTGTACTTCCAGCTTTATATCTCTTGTATCTAAGAAGAGGACTTCCTGAAACTGAAAGATTTAAAGATTTAAAAAATGCTTTAAATAGTATTAAAAAAGGTAGTACTAATATATCACTTAAATATAAGGCAGATATTAATAAGGCAATATTAAACCCATTCGTTCAAATGTTCAATAAAGATTTAAGGAAAAAAAGTATCATATTTGCAATATATACCATTGTAGTTGCTGGGTCAGTAGCTGTTACCTTAATTGATCTTCCAATTTATTATACAACGATAAAACATATCACTTTTGTTAATACTCTGGCATATGAGTTTATTTCATTTGCAATTGCAGCTATTGGATATATTTTGGCTTCTATTACAGGTAATAGGATTAGTAGAAGGAATGTTCTTATAATATGGAATATAGTAGCGTTTATGGCTCTTTTAGGTATTATACTTTCTAGCAATCCACTAGAAGTGCTAGCATTTAACATATTATTCGTTTTTTTCCTTTTTTCTCAATGGGCTGCGTGGCCTTTTTATATAAATGAGATGTATCCCACTAGAGTTAGAGCTACTGCCAGTACTTTCGGTTATGGATTTCAATGGTTAGGAAATATACTATTACCTACTTTTGTCAGCATCATATTATCAGCCACTAATAGCTGGATTAACTCAATTATAGCTATAGTAGCCTTTCCCTTAATCTTAATGTCTGCTATAGTAAGTTTACTTCCTAGAGATAATCCTAAAGCTGAGCTAGAAGAAAATGCTATATAAGGTGATAAAAATGAAGGAAACTAGTGAAAACGAGATTTTAAACGAAATAATGAAAACTAGAGGCTTTATAGAGGATTTTCATTTAGTTCTGGCGAAAAAAGATTTAGAGTTATTAAATGAATGGAATAAAATTTGGATACATGTATTTAAGAATTCTAAGCTAGATAAGAAGACAGTTGCGCCAATTAGACTAGCGGTAGTTAGTGTATTAGGAAATGAAAGAGCAATTGAACACTCTATAGACCAAGCAATAGCTGCAGGAGCGGATGAAGATGAAATTTTAGACTCAATTAAGATTTCATTTATTTTTGGAGGTGTTACAGTCCTTGTTAAGGCATTATCCATTTATAAAAGAAAATTTAATATATAGGAGATTGAGTGTTAATAGAAAATTTAAATATATTATGATATTAATAGGGTGTGATAAAAATGGACTATGATTACATATCCTTTATTAATCGAATAAGAAAGAAACCGATTTTAATAGCACCTGGTGCATATGACGCATTAAGTGCAAGGCTTATTGAACATATTGGATTTGAAGCAATTTATATTGGTGGAGCCAGTGCATCTTATTCACTATTAGGAATGCCAGATTTAGGCTTTATTACATTCGATAGAATGACTGATCATATATCAAGAATTAGACAAGTTACAAGTTTACCTCTTATATGTGATGCTGATACTGGATATGGCAATGAAGATAACATAAGATATGTAGTAAAAACTTATGAAAAAATAGGATGTACAGCAATACAAATAGAGGATCAAGTGTGGCCTAAAAAATGTGGGCATTTATCAAATAAAGAAGTTACTCACGTCAAAGAAATGGTATTACGAATTAAGGCAGCGTTAAGTGCAAGAAAAGAAGTAATAATAATAGCGAGAACTGACGCAATAGATCCGCTGGGTATTAATGAGGCGATAGAAAGGGCAAACGTATATCTTGAAGAAGGTGCAGATGTAGCGTTTATAGAAGCACCACGCAATATAAATGAGATAGAAAGAATCTCTAAAGAAGTCAAAGGATTAAAAATGATAAATATGGTAGAAGGTGGAATAACACCTTTACTTAATGCGAAGAAATTAGAAGAAATGGGATTTAACATAGTTATCTATCCAGGTTCTGCGATAAGAGCTGCAGCAAAAGCAGTAATAACAATGTTATCTATCTTAAAAGGTACTGGATCAACGAAAGATTTCATAGAGAATATGGTTCAATTTAATGATTTACAGAAATTCTTATATAAACCATGATTATATCTAAATAATATTAGTTTTTATCACTTTTTAACATTATTAAGACGGATATTTTTAGTTAGATTATATTATATTTTCTATAATATTCATATCTTATAATTCTATCAATCAATGAAATTAACGCCCCTATAATGAATGGTAAGGCGAGAAAACCAACTGTAAAGAAATATCCTTGAGACAAAATACCTACTATTGCCCCAGCTCTAGTAAACATGTCAGTTAATGCAGATCCTACTTCAGCTTCATTTAGCCTTTTTATAAATTTAGTAAACAAAACTGAATTTATTATAGTCATTATCGCATTAGTTACTTGTGATAAAAGTAACATTAGAATACTAATAACATAATATCTTATAGAAATTAAAGAGAGTAGAATTGCTGATATAATTGAGAGAATTATGTAATTTTTGATTAAAGATTCCTCTTTAATTTTTTCAACTATACTATTAGATATAATATTAACTGAGTACATTAATAAGTAAACTATGCTTACAAATGTAGCAGACAAACCTAGTTTTAAATACCAAATTTGTAGTAAACCGAGGACTATATATGTTACGAATCCAGAAAAGAAGGCAAATATAAAAATCGGTAATAGACTTTTAGAAGGAACTACTTTAATATTCCCAATTTCAGCACTTATTGGCTTGAATAAAAGCGTGAAGAAGGACAATCCAAAGTAAATAATTCCTAGGGGCAAGAAGATTTCTCCTAAAGCTTTAAAGTAGCCTAAAACAGAAGATAGCACAGTTGCAAATAGGGCACCAGAAATAGCCAAAGTATAACCTCTAGCATATATATTCTTTAACTCATTTTCCTCAAAATTATGTGCAATCAATGTTCGCATTTGAATTACTAATACTTGACCTAGAGAAAGTATTCCAAATGATAGGAAATAAAGTATTACATTGTTAATAGATAAAAGAATTATCGAGATTGAGTCAATAATAGTGCCCAATATTACAGCATTCCTAGCATTTATTCGCTTAACTATAAACACTGACGGATAATATAAGATTATTGTAAGAAAAAGAAATGTTGAAAATAACGAAGATATTAAGAGAGGAGAATAACCTAGCTGATAGGCATATATAGGAAAAATCAAACTTCTAACCGTACTAACTGTTTGGGTTATAAAATAATTATAATATATATAGCCCTTAAGAGGAATCCCTCTACTCATCTTCTTCCCTTAATATGAAATTTTTATTAAATAATCCATTTTCATAAAATAGTTGACATAATGGATGAGGTGCATTAAAATCCCTATAATATTCATAGGCATCAGCCCTACAAAAACCATTACATAAGTCCCTTATTAAACATTTTCCACAAATACCCTTTAATTTCATCTTTTTTATATTTAACAACTTATGATTAAATATATCATCTAAACTACTATTTCTCAAATTACCAGCCCTCATTTCAGGAAATAAAGTAAACCTATGGCAAATAGAAACATTACCATTACTACTAAATCCAGCTATTCTCCAAAATCTACATCCTAAATTTAATAAATTATCATTAAGCATGTGCTCAGTAAACTCCTCTGGTATAACCGCAGGGGAAACATTTAAAACGATATTTAGTTTTAATCTGACTCGTAAAGAATATAATAGTTTTATAGCATTATAAATGTCGTAAATATTAGTCTTTATTAGCTTTCCTCTACCTGCTGGAGAAACCCATACATGAACATACCATAAATTAGGAGAGAGATCTTGAATTAATTTAACAAATTCATTAAATTTTTCATCATAAATCCACTTTTTCTCTACTAAAGTAGTTATTATTGTTCTGTTAACCTTATACTCCTTCAATAAATATAAGGACCTTAAAACCCTCTCAAAAGTATCCTTGCCTCTAATCTTTTCATGAACCTCCTTAGGACCATCTAAGCTAACACTAACATAAACTTTACTTAAATCTTTTATTGAATTTAAAAAGTTATTATCTATTAAAAGACCATTAGTCTCAATGGTAACGAGAATATTCTTAGAAATTACATAATTTATTATATCTAAAATATCTTTTCTAATTAAAGGCTCTCCTTCAGTCAATCTTATTTCCCTAACCTTTCGTCTTTCTGCGAAATCAATAATTTTCTTAAATTCCTCAGTGCTAAGCTCATTCTTGATGACGAAATTAGGAGAAGAAGGAACATAACAATGAACGCAAGAAAGGTTACAACTAATTGTGGTATAAATATAAAAAAGAACTTTATTATTAGACAAAATTCACACCCTTTTATCTTATGTAGTCCCTACACCACATATTACTCCGACGTTACATCCAATTGCCTCAATACCACTTATATGATCTAATAATCTAAGTTGTAGCTCAGACATTTCTGGAATTTCTATTGCTTCTAAGAGTGTGGACAACAATTTTGTTAATTCAGTATAAATTATATAAGGTGTAAATTTAATTTCAATTCAACACAAGATTTATCAGTTAATAAAATATAGTGCTGTAATTTTAACCATGTCCAAAAATTTTATTGTGAATCAGAGAGTTTAAATGATGCAACTTTAAGGAAATTTTAACCAAATTTCAAATGAATGAAATTGTTGTCCACACTCGCTTCTAACATTGTTTATCTCCCTTTTATATTAAACATTTACTTTTTACCTTATTTTTTCCCTCTTTACATTGTTCTCTATTTCGTAGTATAATTTTAAAATTTGAAAATAGTGAACAGTATGAAATTCACAGAAAATTATTTACTTGCCTACATTCTCTGAAAAATATTTATAGAAAAATTTAAAATATGTTAGTATCAATACGGTTATGTGGTAAAACAAAAGAAAAATTATAATAGGCAATATCTATGTACGGTCGGTTGTGTTAAAATAGATGAATATGAAGTATGTGACAATCCATTAGCCATTATAATTATTGGTGAGAGGAAAATATTAATGAAGAAAAATAAAAGAATAATATTAGATTAATTTCTAGTATATTTAGTACTTCTAGAATTAGTGTTAAAAAACATTGATCATTTTCTATTAAAAGTATTATCAACTTTGATAGTTATTAAAGAAGTTTCCAATCGAGTAACAATTTACTAATTTAAAAACTAGTTTATTTTTCAATAAATCTAATTTATCATATGTATAAATATTTAATAAAGAAAAAATTATAATATTAGTTTTCTTATTAATAAACCTAACGTTAAATTGAAAAAAGAGTTTCTAATTTATATTGCACTAAATTAACAAATTTCTTTCAGAAAATCCTATTATTTAAACTTATTTTTATCTAACTCTGCATAACTTTTTCTACCTCACTGAATATTGGGTTCATATCTGCCATCTATTGCAGTCCATCCCCCGTCAACATAAATTACAGTACCCGTAATATAAGATGATGCAGGCATAGCTAAAAATACAGCTACACTGGCAATTTCTGTAGGAGTAGCCCATCTCTTAAACACAGTTTTTTCCGTATAAGCCTTATACCATTCTGGATTATTCTTAATTTGTTGAGTTAATGGTGTGTCCACTACACCTGGCGCTATTACGTTTACTCTAATGTTATACTTCCCATACTCTGCGGCAGCAACTTTAGCTAACTGAACTATTGCAGCTTTAGTTGCAGCATAAGCTCCTTGACCTTGTTCCACCACTAGGTGTCTTATAGATGATAATAATACTACGCTGCCTCCATTTGGATTACTTTTCATAACTTTTAGAAATTCCTTAAGTAAAATAAAGGAACCTCTAAGGTTTACATTTATTACCCTATCAAATTCTTCATATGTATAATTTTCTATAGATTTTCTAATATTAATTCCTGGAACTATATATAAGGCGTCTATTTTACCGTAACTTGACAATGTAAAGGATACTAGAGACCTAACATCATTTACATTAGTAATATCAGCCTTAAATCCCTTTATACTTAACCCTTGATTGTTAAGATTTTTGACTAGATCATTTAATCCTCTCTCATCTATATCACTTGCAACTACATTACCACCTAACTTGCTAAACATCTCAGTAATTGCCCTCCCTATTCCACTAGCTGCCCCAGTTACTACCGCAGTCTTACCCTCTACTGAAAATAATTCCCTCATTTCACTTCACCAAATATTGATAATACGGATTTCCTCGCAGTATAATAAGCTAATGCTATAACCTCGTCAACGTTCACTTCAATTTCGTTAGTAGCAATAGTAAATACCGTATCCCCATCTAAAGACAAATTGTAAGGTCTAATAACTGATGAAAAACCGTTTTCTGCACTACTCGCAACTCTACAAGCGTCAGAATTAGTTAATTTAGCGTTAGTAATTACAACACCTAAAGTAGTGCCTACTACATTATTTCCCGTGATATCTTCAGATTCGATGCCAGCTACAAACTTCCCCTCCTCATCATAAACGTTTCCTATACTATTAACTATTGATAATACTCCTACCTTTAATCTACCTTTTTCCGTTTCAAAATAGCCTTGCCCAGAAGGTTTACCATATTTAATTCCCTTTAACTTCCCCACGGTTGCTCCTCTTCCAGCCCAATATCTCCCTATTGGGACCTTAGTTGAGAGCTTCTCAATGGCCTTAAATCCCCATTCCTCTGATGGCAATACTTCATTGTCATAAAAATCAAATATAGCAGCTGCAACAACTATTGGAATCCTCAAATTACCTATTTTAAAACCTATTCCCATATTATATAATCCCAGCAGAACACCGTTAACAGCTCTAAATCCGAAAACGCTCCTACCAGTTAATACAATTGCATCAACAGACTGATTACTTCTGTGCATTGGTCTTAACAAGTCTGTGCCTAATGTTGCAGGAGACCCTCCTCTTTGCGAAATCCCTGCAACGTTAGGTTTCTCTGCTACTAATACTGTAATCCCAGAGTTAGCTTTTTCATCAGTATATCCTCCAACTAATATGCCTTCTATCAATTCTCTCACCTATTAATTGGATCTTCTTTCCCAGTATAAGTCTCTTTAGATAAGGATATTCCTGTAATCATTATTATCCCAGCTATTAATATATTTATGAACCAAGAATTTAACAAACCCATTATTGTAGATAGGGTTAAAATTATCGAAATCGCAAAACCACCAGCAATAGCTCCTCCATTATAGGTGAACCCAACTCCAGTAGTTCTATATTTTTTACTGAATTGTTCTGCAAGAAATGAAGGTAAAGTTGCAAATATCATTGCTTCTAAGAAGGCTTGTATACTAAAAACTGTAGTAGCTATTGTAAAATTGTTTGTTAAACCTAAATAAAGAATGGGATAAGTTAAAACAACAAATATTAACGAATATATTAGCATAGGTCTCTTTCTACCGCCTATTAAATTGGCTAAAAGTCCACCAATCCAAACTCCAAATAAGGATATTAAGTTTATAATTGCAACACCTAACCCCACTAAACTTCCTGGAATTCTCTCCGTAGTCATTACCGTAGGATAAAACGAGAAAGTTGCCGTATTAATATATAATAAACCGCTGGTTATCATTAGTCCTGCTATTACTTGCAAATAGGAACTCTTAAATAGATCTTTAATGGGTACTTTAAGAACTTCTCCTCTTCTTTTCATCTCATCAAAAACCGGAGTTTCTTTTGTAATTAACCTAACCAATAATGTTAACAACCCTGGAATAATACAAGTAGCAAATAGAACCCTCCACCCTATTATCCCAAAATTATTACCGTAAATTGTATATAACGCAGAATATACTAGAGCGATAATAAAGTACCCAGTCCCGAAACCGCTTTGAACAAAAGAACCTATAAAAGCTCTCCTTTCAGCTGGAATACTCTCTAAGGCTAAAGTAGTTCCTCCTCCATATTCAGCTCCAGCAAACATTCCTTCAAAAAATAATACTATATATAATAATATTGGAGAAAATAATCCAACTTGAGAATAAGAGGGTAATATCGATTTAGAAGCTGCTAATAGTGAAAAACCCAGAATAGTTAAAGTTAGCATATTTCTTCTACCCAATTTATCACCGATAAAGTTACCAAATACGAGAGAGCCTATGGGTCTAGCTAATGCTTCTGTTGCAAAACCTCCAAAAGTCGCTATTAAACCTAAAATTCCTATGGTTATAGGAAAGAAAATTTTTGAAATAGTAACAGCTACTAGAGCATAGGCTATTGTAGTATAGCCGTCCATTAACCAGCCTGCCCACGCTGCAAGTATGGAAAGCCATTGCTGCTTATTTAAACCGTAAACTGGCACGCTTTATATTTATTTACATAGTTTATAAATATACTTTTCAATTCTACTGTAAAATGTTCAATACTAGCTAGTGGCTTCATTTCATAATAAAATTATAGTTTATAATTAAAGAAATATTTAGAATTTAGAATGCCTCAAATAGATCTAAGTTCAACTTTTTATTTTTAGCTAGCTTTATTGCATCCCTAGCCACCTCTAAATGCTTACTTATATCCTCCTTAGTGTGAGCTATTGAGACAGTCCATTGTTCGTTAAAGCTAGCCATGGGCAATATACCTTTAGCCACCATATAATAAAAGTATGTAAACCAGGATTTAAAGTCCGATTTTATGAAATCCTTATAATTCTTAGGAACCTTGCTGTTAAAGTAGATCATTCCACTTGGCCCCCACTTTGTGACTACTAGGTCTATGTCTAAATCATCTGCAATGTCCTCATAACCCTTCTGCAACTCCTCACTCAAACTATTCATATAATAAAAAGCACCCTCAGTCAAAATATCCCTCAAAGTAACAATAGCAACCCTAACAGACAAAGGATTAGCATTAAAAGTACCACCATGAGCAACCCTACCAGGGCCAACAACACCCAAAACATCCCTCCTACCACCAACAACAGACAAAGGCAAACCACCAGCAATAGCCTTAGCTAATACTATTATATCAGGCTTCAAACCATAATAACCAGAAGCACCAGAATAAAACTTACCACCCGTCTTAACCTCATCAAAGATAACAAGA
>Ga0208683_100747_pt1 | contig 12178 bp, 13 predicted proteins | sample BED_Mat_host_9_1_FD_187141 | JGI IMG/M metagenome (GOLD analysis project Ga0208683, IMG submission 187141) | Extremophilic microbial mat communities from Yellowstone National Park, USA - BED_Mat_host_9_15 (SPAdes) (version 3) | ecosystem: Environmental > Aquatic > Thermal springs > Hot (42-90C) >... | reverse complement strand
CCCGGCTCATGCAAAGAAGAGCTTCTCATCATAATCATAAACCTTTTGGTCGACAAGCGGATGGTGTCTGGATTAGGGGTTGGCGGGCGCCGTGGCCTCCAAGCGTGGGAAACGCCTATCCGGACACCCTCCGACAAGCCACTGGGCCCCCATAAAAGCCGATCAAAGGTATAATTAGAGTGTAGACACTACCTATCTACATTCTCGATCGGTGCTTGAAGGTTGATTACGCTTCGGCTGCAAGCACAATCGTTGCGAGTGATCTTTGAGATTCCTTTTCCCTGTGTCTGTTCGACTGATCGGGTGATGGTGTAAGTGGCAGTGATCATTAGGCCGTGGTGGGTTTACCGTGGACGGGCCTAGATCTCTGTGTGTGCGCGCACCGCTTGGTGCACCATCAGGAATTGTTGGGTCAAGCCACGTGTGACCAGTACTCGTTGACCCATTAAGTACACGTCTTCCAGTTATGCGTCTCGCTGCGCAGCTTGGAAAAGCTGATAGCCATATCCGGGTATGGTGTGTGGAGGTTGATGTGGGTTGCTGCTAGACGGGGAGGTTGAGCGAAGGTGGGTTTTTCTTCTTGCTAGCTCGTTTAGATAACGTTAGGAAGCTCTCGTGGGAGGAGGACCGTTTGGTGGTTAACGTTCAACCAACCTTTACACCCCTGCTCGTGGTAAGGGGTACACGGGGTCAGTCATAGTTCTGCTCAACGATCAGCCGTACTATAGTCTTGACGGCTACCACAAATATGTTCCTCTCCCGGTTGGGACGAGTAGGGTTAGAGTTGTTTTATCACCCTATTTGGCCTTTGGTGAAAAGGTGAGCGTCAATCGGGGGGAGCCCTACTACGTGGAGGTTGTGAGCGGGGTTTTCGAGCTCTGGATTCGCCTTAAAATTATCAACGAACTACGTAGGCTCACACATTATGAAGACCTCAGAGTTGAACTCGGTCAGACGCTCGAGGAGGCGCTTAGGATGAGCCCCTTCAGAGGTGTGTCACGCCTGCAGTTGGAGGTAGCGAACGAATTCGACAGCGTCCAAGCTGAACTCTTACGCGTTGTACCAGAAGAGTATGTAGCGGGCCCATTTGGTGCGGAGATCTCTGAGGCCTTAAGACATCTGCGTGGGAGGCTGGCCGAATTGAGAGATGAGTATGGTAAGAGGGGAAGAATCTACGCGGTGGCCCACGCCCACATAGACGCCGCGTGGCTATGGGACTTCGATGAAACCAGACGTAAAATCGCGAGGACGTTCTGAATGGTGCTGACACTCATGGATGAATTCGACTTCAAGTATATCCAGAGTAGCGCCCAATACTATGAGTGGGTTAGGGAGAATTATCCCCAGCTCTTCGCAAGGATAAGGCGAGGAGTGGAGAAGGGGCGGTGGCTAGGAGTCCCAAAGCTGAATCTGGGGATGGAGGGCGCCCCCCGGCGGGAGTGGAGGGACCGGGTGGTTCTACCATCATTGCTGAGTGGGTGCGCCCTGACGCGAAGGGGCGGAGCGGAGTGGAGTGGAGGTAATCCGATGAACCCGTGAGGTCCCTAAATGGTGCATTGAAGCCCAAGCTCAGCTACGCGTGCGATAGCTTTGCGGACGCATACCTACGTATGCCTACGTAGAGTGAAACCCCGCTCAACCCTCCCTCCAACCTTAATGGTTTAAGAGCGGCTGCCCAGCGCTCTGACGGGTTAGTACACCTCTAAAAGCTCTTACTGCTCAGCGCCAAGTAGACACCTAGCAGGGTGATGGCTGAGCCCACAACCTCTAGCGGTGTTGGAATAGTGCGCAGGATTAGGTAGCTCGCGGCGTAGGCGACCACGGGTGTTACGAGTGACCCAGCGCTCGCCCTAACCGAGCCCAGCTCCCTTATGACGTTGAACCACAGGTAATAGGCGAGCGCTTGGGCGAGCACGCTGAGAACTAAGAGTAGTATAATTATTTTGACGCTGAACTCAAAGTAATAGTCAAATGGTGTGAGAGCCAACATGATGGGTAGGGCTGAGACCGACATGAACGCGTTGAGTTTGAGTACATTCTCCTTCTCAAGGTTCCGCGCATAGTAGATTGTGCCCACAGCCCACACCGCACCCCCCATAAGTGTGAGCAGTATGCCTAGGTCGAAGCTCACGGATGCCGCTGAGACCAGCACCCCGAGGAAACCCAGAATCACACCCAGTATGGTCCTCGACGAAAGCTTGGTTCCGAGTGCACGCTCAATCACTATGACGAAAACCGGCTGGGTGTACATCATCACCGCGGCTAACCCGGGGCTACTGGATACAGATGTGCCCACGTTTAGGAGGAGCATGAATATCACAAAGTATATCACCCCGTTCACGAATTGTTTCACACCCACCGAAAGCCCCCTGCCCGCTGCGAGGAAGAAGATTGCACCCACACCCACTCTGAACCAGGATATTATGATTGGGGAAACAGAGGTTGAAACAAGCTTTATGAGAGGGTAGGCTAGGCCCCAGGCTAATACGAGTGGCACCAGCCAAACCAAGCCCCGCAGAAGGTTGACCCTACTCGTGGTCGATGAAGACACAAAACACAACGACACAACACACGTTTAAACTTCACCCACCTTTACAGGACGCTAGGGAGACGGCTACTCGCCTATCTACGTTTAAGCTGAGCACTGGCTCCACAGCACCTTTAAACCCTCCCCGCACCCCCATGTTCAGTGCTCAAGGTGTGGAACACTCTGATTATCGTCTTCCCCCGCGTGGTCGAACCCCCTTAACACTCTGCGCTCAAAGGTTTCTGGGACTACTCAACCCAACAAATCGGGAGGCCTCGCTCCCCCGCTATCTTGATAAGTTGGTGAAGAGGGTGTTATTAGATGAGTGAATCAACAGTAGAACAGGATAGCGCACCCAGCGCTGCGGGTGGCGGGAGCAGTGAAAACAGGGGTGCAACAGGTCTAAGGCGTCTTCTAATGGTGGAGCTTCTATTCATCTTGGTGGAATTCGTAAGCGGCGTATACATGGTTGTCGTCGGCGTGAACACCGTGGGAGTGGGTATCCATGGGGCTTTCGGTGTGCTCGCAGGGCTCTTGGGGATAGTGATACTCATATACGCCATAAGAGAACCCTGGCTACACGTGGGTTCACACTGCACGCTTGGCCTAGTCTTCGTTGTGGTCGCCGGGCTAGGCGGATTACTATATCTGCGTGGAGTTGCTCCAGCGGAGGCCTACCTAGGCTTAATGGCGGTTGGCTTCATACTCTCAGGAGCCTTCTACTCCATGCCACTCAGCAGGCTCAGCCGCCAAGCAGATCACCGCAGAGCTGAATAAACACCCAGCCACCCCAGCCAGCTAGCAAAGCGTAGCTAATCCCCAACCTTTTTTGGCTTAATTGGGAAGTGGGCCGCAGTGACTCGGCTATAACTGTATCAATATTAATGGTTCCCATAATTGGCCCACTAGCTAAACCTGTTTTCCCCGTTTAACTCGGTGGGGTTTGGGGTGGAAGATCCCTCCCACTCCCTCCGTGAGCGAGGGTGGAGTCATGTCCCTCGAGTGTGCACTCACTATGACACGGGGGAAGGCTTAGATTAGGGTTCAAATAAATTCGGCTGAGCCCTGTGAGCCGTGAAAACCCGGATACGAAGATTCTACCTGTGTTCGTGTTTGATATTGGCGGTGTCGTGATTAAGTGGCGAAATAGTGGTCAGATTTACAGGTACATAGCCCAGAGGTACAGGCTACCCATCCACCCGCTAACGGGGGCGTTGGCCCCAGAGGTCAGGAGGCTTGAAAGCGGTGATGGTGATGCGGATGAATGTGTTGAGCGCGTTTTAGCTGGGTTTGGGAGGAGGCTCATCGCGGGTGATAGTGGCGGCCTACTTCTAGCTCAGCCATTCAAGGAGAAGGCGAGGCTTAGGAAGGGTGTGGTCCAAATCATCACCAAACTCCGCAGGGAGGGCTACAGGGTTTATGCATTGTCGAACACGTGTCTTCCCCATTTGAAGGTGATGCGTGAAAATGGGTGGCCACACCTCTTCGACGGCTTCTTCACCTCATGCGAGCTGGGTGCTGTTAAACCCCATCGCGACGCGTATCTCGCCGTGCTGGGGGCCGTGGGCGCCGAACCAAGCCAAACCGTGTTCGTAGACGACAGAGAGGAGAATGTTATAGGCGCAAAGCTCGCCGGGATACGCTGGCCAATACACTACACATCAATCGAGCGGTTAAAACAGGATATAGAAAGGATTCTAGAGGTAACGACCCACGGTGAATGAGCTTGGGGCACACATTAAGTGCTCATTTAGAAGGCAAAACCCCCGTCAACTAGGGAATCCAACCACAATATACGCATTTAACCCTAATCATATATGGTAGTGGGGGGATCACTCCTCCTTGCAGTAAGCTAACAGTGGAATCACCACAGTGTTTGGGTGACTACCCCTACCCTGGCTAATGTGGTTGTTTTAGGTGAGTGTCCCTGAGTGTAGCTTCCTAGTATACCTTGAGAGTCGGGGGTGATTGTTCCCTCTGCCTAGGGCTAGATCCACGGCGCGTCTCGCTATTGCCGGGGCGAAGCTCCAACCAAGCCTGAATCCACCTGTGGCGACCACCACGGCGTCCTTGGCTCCAACAACTGGCAACCCGTCTGGGGAGCATGGGCGGAAGCCCCATTTCGAATCTATGAGCCGGGCTTGACCAACGAACCTCTGGGTGTAACGCAGAACCGAGTCGGTTTTAGGCTTTGGCGGTGAGAAGCCGAACTCTAATCCAACCGTGATTTTGACCCATTCGTGGAACCAGGCGAGTGCGAGTGAGCGCTCATACACTATTATTGGTCTCTCCTCCCTTCTACGCCCGTCCTCCACGCTGAGTCTGAAGCCCACGCCCCCCACCGCGGTGATTGGTACACCCAGCCTCCTGCAGGCTATGCCCGCCGCAACTATTGTGCGCTCGGGTCTGAGGGTTCCACCAGCCACCTCAACCTCCCCATCAAGGTTTACTCTTTCAGCCTTCGCGTGTATAACCCTCACCCGGGAGTCAACCAGCTCTTTCGCCATCCTCTGGGCGAATCGCTCGGTGTTGACTACACCCACATCTTCAAAGATTACTCCACCCGCGTAGCCATCCCGCTCAACGCGGCGCCACCCCTTCCTAGCCCTGAGTGAGTCGAGCTCCGCTTCAAAGCTACGCTTCTCCTCGTAGAGCTCGAGCAGGCCAGGCTGGGTATAGCACCAGGCGGAGTCCTCCTCCCCCAGCCTCCTATACTCAGCTATAGAATACTCGCTCATATTACCGAGGAGCTCAGTGTCCTCGGGGCTGAGTGTTTCGCCGAAGTGTCTAATATATGAGAGGAGCCAGCGGGGATTAACACTTTTAAACCTGAGAACACCTCTCCTCGCGAAGCTCAACGCATCCCTCAGATACTTGGAGTTGTTGATCTGGTAGAAAGTGGTTGGCTCTATCAGTCCAGCCGCGTGGACAGACCCCTCTCCAAGTTCCCCCTCCTCGATGAGGGTAACCGAAACCCCTTCACGTGCTAAGTAGTACGCGCAGAAAAGCCCCGTTATACCTCCCCCAACCACAACTGCTTGGCTCAATCCAGCAACCACCACGGGAAACCCGGAAGATAAGAAAATGCCGCCACCAAATTTTTAAGTATACCGGCCCAACTGGTTGGATCCACGCCGCGCCGCGATGAATCTTATTAAAGTGCGCACCAAAAGCAGTAGACTAGTGAGCGCCGTGTCCGCCACCAAAAACAACGATGGCCTGCGCCTACACACATAGTCCTCCGTATTAACACGTAATCATGGTTGGGTAGTTGGGTAGGGGGGAATGACTTGGCCTTTTTAGCCGACGAATAAGGATCAAGGCCTCGTTGAAGCCTTTCAGCGGGTGAAGTGGATACTCTCAGCGTTGACAGCTTGAAACCGAGTGCGAGATATAGGTTTAAGCGTTGCTAGAAAGAAACCACATACGGTGTGTTGGAATCCAATCCACAGTGTGCTAGGGTTATTGGGCTTCGTAAAACACCAAAAGCTCATGAGCCTCAAAAGACCTTAAAGCTAGGCTTGTGTGGGAGCTAACATGAAGAACCTGCTTAGAGAAAAGCTTTTGAGAGGAGAGCCCACCCTTGGCTGCTGGGTAACCATACCCCACCCGGAGATACCCGAAATACTCTCCCTCCTCGAGTTTGACTGGTTCCTATTCGACATGGAGCACGCACCAATCACGGTTACATCACTAGAGGGTCTACTCCAAGTCACACCCCAAAAGATAACACCGATAGTGAGGGTTCCAGCAAACGACTTAGTGTACATAAAACACGCGCTCGACTTGGGGGCGCATGGTGTAATGATTCCAATGGTGAGTAACCGGGAACAAGCAGAGCAAGCTACAAGATGCGTGAAGTACCCGCCCTCAGGGGTGCGGGGTCTGGGTGCTAGAAGGGCGTCATCCTACTACACGAGGCATTCAGAGTACCTTAAAACAGCGAACCGGGAAACCATGACAATAGTTCAAATCGAAACAAGGCAGGCTATTGAGAACTTCGAGGAAATCATTGACACACCCAACGTTGACGCCTGGTTTGTGGGCCCAAACGACCTCGCCGCATCGCTTGGACACCTAGGCAACCCCGACGCTGCCGACGTTCAGGAGGCAATGGATAAAATATTGAAGATAGGTATAAAGCATGATATCCCCGGAGGCACACTCGCATTCTCACCCAAAACCGCCAGAGCGTACCTCGAGAAAGGGTACAAACTCATAGCCGTGGGCTCAGACGACCAACTCCTAATAAGCGGTGCTTCCTCAATGCTTTCAGCCTTAAAACAAGGTTAGCCAGCACCGGTTAGTCTAACCAGCTACAAGCAATGTCGAGAGAAAGTAGTCAAGGCTGATTAATCAGAATTATAACTGGGTCTTCCTATAAGTTTCCAAAGCCTCGTCACACACTATAAATAAAAAATCTGTTTTTGCTAACTGCGGATACTGAGGGTGATTTTGCTCTACCGTCCCGCATGGCGTAGTTCAGAGTAACATTATAAACTTTCCAAAACCTCGCCTTTTAACGCGGGGATCCCAAAGGCATAAATACATACGCAAAGAATATTTGGCAATGCGTGTAAGAGCATACCGCTTCAGAGCTTACTCATCGAAAACCACGGCGAGGGTGTTGAAAACCCAGCTCGAAGCAGCGTGTAAGCTTTACAACACGCTCCTACACGCAGAGCAAGAAGAATATGAGGAGAACAAGCACACTATGAATAAAACCGAACTCAGGCAGCTCGCTTTAGACCTGAGAAAACAGAACCCTGAGTTTCAAGTGTTACACTCCCAAGTTACCCAGCAGGTTGCTGATAGGTTCTACCAGGCACGGGAGAGGTTCCTCGACGGCTTAGCGAACAAGCCGAAGAAAAAGAAGCCGTACAAGTTTCTTTCTTTGGTTTATCCTCAATCTGGTTGGAGGCTTTCTAACACGAGGGATGCTGGACAAGGCAAAAACAAAAAGAAGAGGAGGGCTCGGCTCTACCTGAGTAAAATCGGCTTCTTTACCCTAGTGGTGCACAGGGTGTTCCCAGAGAGCCAAGTGTCTCAGGTGTGCGTCAAACTCAACCCTTCAGGCAGAATCCACGTGATCTTCTTGGTGGAGGAGGCTGAGAGCCAAGAGCATTCATCGGGGGAGGGGGAGCCCAAGAACGCTGTGGGTGTGGACTTGGGGATCACAAGGCTCGCCACTCTCTCCGATGGGCGCTACTTGGAAAACCCGAAACCGCTTGAGCGCTCACTTGAAAGAATCAGGATGCTTCAAAGGACACTTTCAAGAAAAAAGTTTCTTTCCAACAACTGGCTCAAAACAAAGACGAAACTTGCGAAGGAGCACGAACACTTAAAGGATTTTAGACGTGACCTTTTCTTCAAACTCGGGGCGCTACTCGCACAGGAGTACGACCTCTTAGTGCTGGAGGATTTGGGTGTCCGAAATTTGGTTCAAAAAGGCGAAAATAAAAAGAGGAGGAGGCTTCGGCTCCACGACTCCTCTTTTTCAGAGCTCAGAGCGGTGTTGGAGTGGGAGTTTCGAAAAAGAGGAAAACTAGTTTTACCTGTCCCCTCTTACAACACTTCAAGTGAGTGCTTCCTGTGTGGTGGGATCAACCAAAGCTTGACTTTGGAAGACAGGGTGTTTCACTGCCCATATTGCGGTTTCTCCTTGGACCGGGACCTTAACGCTTCTCTTGTTTTTTTGAAGAGGTCAGGGTGGGTGCCACCCTTCTGGTGTGCCTGCGGTTGAGCTTCGCCCAATACCTCCTCTTCCCTCCTTAGGGTTGGTGGGGAGGCATGGTGGAGTGATGAGGCAGGAAGCTCCGCCATTTATGGCGGGGTAGCTCACACAGGCGCTTGAGGACTATAGGGTGAGACTCGAAGCACCAGACCAGCTTACCGGCTGGCGCCCACTCGTAACACTTGGTTTAGCGCTTGGCGCCATGGGTATCCTAGCCTACTTGTCAGGTAAACTCAGCAAACCCAAAATGTAGACAATGCGTCTACACGCTACTGGGCTCCGCAGCAACCCATTGTGTTAGAAGTTATTCCTCGAAACCCTAAAACTGCTGGGTTTCTCCCCAAAACAACTTTAATTTTGGATACAGGGTTTAGGGGCCTAAAAGCCGTCGCACTTTCGCTGGGCACGTGCAGAAGATTAGGGTTGGGTATGAAGGGCACCACTGTTATTCGTTCAGCCAACGGTTTTCAAGATACCCTCATAGCAGATGATGTCGCCGTTGAAGTGATGGGTCGCGGCGTCCTGTCAAATGTTATTGTAGTAGAATTAGAGCAGGCTTAATATCGCTTGACCTAGCTTCAAGTTTATTTGACTCATTAGAAATTGATCTTCATAGAGGTAAGGTCTGGGCGGAAACAGATGAGACCCAGAAATAACGGTAAACCACAATGGTCACTCAATACGTTTCAGCACATTTTCTGTTATGACACATTAGGTTTCTCAGGGTGTCACAAATAGCCCGAATGCTCCTCTCCATGAATATTCGTAATTCTAGAAGTGTCTCCGCTTCAACCCACGCCTCTTGGATGTTGAACAGGTGTTGCAAGTAGGCGTATGTGTTCATTTTTCATACCGATTTCGCTAAGCTTGACACTCGGTACAATGATGATTAAACCAGCCCCCTATCCAAGTAATATTTAAACCCCAACTAGAAGTGTATAAACACGGATAAGGATTAGTAGGTGGGGTCATAGGGGTTAAGGTTACAAGAAACTCACTGGTCACCCGTGCCAGTTGAAATTAGAAGGTCGTTCGGTACAAGGCAAAGTGACTGGTTGAAGTTTGACACTGCGTTGTGCAAACTCGTAATAAAGAAGATTGGCGGCGTTCATGTAAAAACAATCGGGCTTGTAAGAAAGCTTACGGTTGATGGGATAGACAAGCTCATAGTATGCCGTGTTGAATAAATATTATGAGAAAGTTATTCGTGTAAAATTACCATTGACGAGCTCTGCGCCCCTTGCATTTTATTTAGACGAGCGCGTGATTTACATAACAAGGCACAAACTAGATCACTTCAACTACGAATACCCCAACGCGGTTAGAAGGCGTGCTGCAAAAGGCCAACTAAACCATGCGGACTCATGCGTATGATGTCAGGCATCTCATCCCTTCTAATCGACTTCGAGACACACACAAAAAGCAACGAGCTAATCATGGGGTCTACGAGCTAAGCATCAAAACCGTGTCCAAGATGTCTGATGGGATCTTGGAGTGGTGCTAAAAACTTGGATGCGGAATGTTCACAGTCAATTTGGGCATCATAACCACACTGAAAAATACTGGGCTCGAAGATATACAACTAAGCCAATATTAGGTAAGCTTAACAGCATCGCTAAAAGCTTTCTAGCCGATGGGTGGGTTCTAGGTGCCTGACCTACTCGGTTAGGCTTCCGTATATCACTTTGAAGCCTAGCTCTTGAGCCCTGTTTAACGCCTCCCTATCAACATTCACTGCCACAACGTAGACCCGCTCAACATCCTTTTTGAGTATCTTTTGGACGTAGCCCACTACATCCGTAAGGTGATCCATATCCTCCCTCTCCGCGAAAGCCTTAACTTCGATGAGGGTTAGCTTACCATCCCTCACCAATATATCAACCTGAACCCGCCTACCCTTCAACCCAGTTACGCTACCATCATAATCAGTATAGGAAAAGCTCTCCACCTTACCTGGCTCTATGCCCTCCTTTTCGAGCGCTTCCTTGAATGTTCCTAGTAGTGTTCGTTCGAGGTCGGCTCCCCACCTGCGCCCCATCCTACCCAGAATCACCTCAAACCTACCACTGAGCCTGTTGAAGTCTTCTCTGAGCTGTTTGATTTCCCTGTTGAAGTCTTCTCTGAGCTGTTTGATTTCCCTGTTGAAGTCTTCTCTGAGCTGTTTGATTTCCTTTATAGTTTCCTGCACGTTACGCTCATTCTCGTCGAGTCGTTTTATGATCTCAGAGTAGCCGAGGAGGCCGGCGGCCGCGAGTCTGAACTCTTCATCCTCCTTGAGTAGCCTCAGGAATTCCTCCTTAACACTCATACCAACATATCTCCTACTAAACCTAATAACTTAAAGCTTTCCAAAATAGATACTTCATCTCTGGCAAGGAAGCGACAAGCCTCCACGCTAGCTCAAAAATTATTGTTTGAACACTACTACACCGAGAGTGCGAATTTTTGGTCTACCGCAACTGGTGGGGGTCGAAAGATTCCCAATTATCACCTTTCAGGCAAGGAAATGCACAGATCAAGCATATGTACAGTGGTGCCCAAGTGTGAAAACTAATTAACATCTTATCCATGCCTAGTGTTTGAATTTGATGATATTGGATGGATTAAGGATTACAGATGAGGGTTAGAGGGCGGATCACCCACTACACTGGCTTTTATGCGGATGAACTCAGCTGGGAAAAGCTAGTAGTGGGAGCAGTCTGTAGCCATGGTTTATTCAGGCTCAGAAAAACCCACATCGTCGAGGAGTAGGCGGGGGGCCGTCCTACTATTCGTGGCTGGTCTCTCATCACGGGTGGGAAATGAGGGAAGCAGCGGATGGGTGCACTCCACTCATGACTTCTCATGTGGGCGGATGGATGAGGGTTGCGGCATCCACGAATGCAGAGCTCGCTCCCCATGAGTGAGGGAGGTGAGGCTAGTAGACACCGGGTGGTCGCCCATCCGATGAGGCCAAGCTCAAGGTGAACGGTGAATGCGTATACGTCTGGGTGGGCCGCCCGTGGTGGACGCGGACACCTAAGATGGGTGGAGATTTTGGCCGCGGAGGCCACTCCGGTGGGCCAGGAGCTCCCTGCACGTATGCCCCACTATTCCTCCCTGACTAGAAGGAGAGGTTGTGAGCGGGGGTGTGAGTGAGAACAGGCTCGAGTTCTATTGTGGTGGATGGGTGGAGGGGGCCCGTGGTGTATGGGGTGGGCTTCCGGGTACTTCGGCCTCAGCTACCACCCACCGCTACGCGGCATTCGGTGAGAGGAGCAGAGTGGTTGGGTTGATAGAGCGCTTCTTCTGCGCCACTTCACTCGATGGAGATGGGCAGGGTTTTTTTCAGTAGTGTGAATGTAAACAGGCTGGTTCGGGATGGATAGGCGCACCCGCTCATTCAACGCCACCCTGAACGTATTCTACACCCACCTACTACAACTGGCTTCGCGTTCACAAGAGTTTGAACACAGCCCCAACCCAGCAGCCCTAGGAGGCGGCCTTATCTGACCAATATCGGTGTGGGGGTGGATAGCTTTTTATGCCTCCACGTCTGGGACCGCGGCCACGCTCACCATCTTCGCTCTCGTGATAGTGGGCCTCATCCTACTTATTAGGAACAGGACGGCGCTTCCTGGGAAGAAGGCGTGGGGAGTCTTCGGTCTCTGCCTCACCGACTTCATCCTAGACCTCGGTCTATGGTTCATAGTCTTTTTTCCTCAGCTAGTGTTCAGCGGCTCGACAATCATGTTAACACATAAGTGCCTGTAGCAACTTCTAAGAAGTAGAAGCTCATGTGGGGTGGTTCTCTCTACACCATAAAATGCATGACGGTGTCCATCAACAATTTTCTACTCTTGACCACATATCCACCCCCTCCAATCTAGGTAACATTAATGTTGATGTTGTCCGGATAAGGCTTAAACGTGGTGGGC
>Ga0208683_100745_pt1 | contig 12207 bp, 7 predicted proteins | sample BED_Mat_host_9_1_FD_187141 | JGI IMG/M metagenome (GOLD analysis project Ga0208683, IMG submission 187141) | Extremophilic microbial mat communities from Yellowstone National Park, USA - BED_Mat_host_9_15 (SPAdes) (version 3) | ecosystem: Environmental > Aquatic > Thermal springs > Hot (42-90C) >... | reverse complement strand
AAGTGCTGATTCAGGATGAACCCGCATTTGCGCATGCAAGCCTGACGTCTCTTTCGGCCAGCGCGAATACGTACATACGTCAATCGAAGGCAAAAAACACGATCAAGGCCTACCAATCCGACTGGCGTTCGTTCTGCACCTGGTGCGACGAACGACACCTCTCTTCCCTGCCTGCCGAGCCGCAGACGGTTGCGCTCTACTTGTCCGACATGGCCGATCGCGGTTACAGGACAAGCACCATTGGACGTCACATGATTTCGATTGGGCTCGCCCATCGAACGAAGGGCTTCCCCTCCCCCACATCCGATGAGACGGTACGGGCCGTCTGGCGTGGCATTCGCAATACACTTGGGGTAGCGCCCAGCGGAAAAACTCCTATCTTAGTGGAAGACTTGCGCCGCATGTTGCAACACGCTCCAAACGATCTCATGGGCTTGCGCGACCGAGCCCTCTTGCTCATTGGTTTTGCCGGAGCATTCCGACGCTCAGAACTCGTCTCCCTGAACGTCGAGGATGTCGAGTTCGTGCGTGAGGGGCTTGTGATCACGTTGCGCAGGAGTAAGACCGACCAGGAGGGCGAAGGTCGTAAAGTAGGCATTCCCTACGGCTCGTTCATTGAGACGTGTCCGGTGCGAGCCCTACAAGCCTGGTTAAACGCCACCGGAATCAAATCCGGACCACTCTTCCGGCCGGTGACCAAAGCCCACGATGTACGCGAAGCACGGCTCTCCGACAAAACCGTAGCCCGCATTGTAAAAAGGTATGTGCGACTGATTGGCCTAGACCAGCGTCACTTTGCAGGCCATAGCCTACGCGCGGGCCTTGCAACATCGGCTGCGATGGCTGGCGTGTCGGAACGGGACATCATGGCACAGACGGGACACAAGAGCCCGATGATGGTACGGCGATATATACGGGATAGCAATTTGTTTAGGTCGAATGCTGCGGCGAGGATTGGGTTGTGATAGTCGTCTGTGATACACGCAATCTACCTTAGTTTTGTATATTTAACAATAAGTGGCATCTATACCTTTTGATGCTTTTAATTAATAATGTTCTAGGGAAAGTAAATTTCGATTTCTTCGATGTCATCAGGTGGATTCACTAGATGAAAATCTACTGTTCCAACTCTTAAACCGGAATCGTCAGTGAATACCATGATGCACAACTTCTTGAGCGCTATGGCCTGTCTGGCTAGCCACATCAGTATCTGATTTGCCCCTTCAGAGACTGTTAAGTCAATCATCTTGGATTTTCGAGTGAAGTAATGCTCTATGGCACCGGCCACTAGGTCTGAAACACTAAGGAGGTCCGCAAACATCTCGTCGCTACCCTTATCAAATGGCGTTGCAAATCCGACAGGCTGGTACGTTACGTTTGGAAACTGATGAATTGCATTACAAAACATTTGGCTTGTCAGTTCAACCATTTTGGGATTGGCGACGATACTGTCATGATCGGTCATCCAAAATATCTTTTTTCCACTAGGAACTAGTAAATTGGTAAAGTAGGCTAGTGTTGCCAAGATACGCTGAAGTTTTTCGACGGTGTTAGGGTTCCACTGCCCGAGTCCAAGCTCCGACATTTGTTGTGCCGCTAGGGAGAGGGTTTGCTTTGTGTTCTCTCCAAGCAGGGACACAACCCTCTTATCCACAAGCAATGTGAAAACAAGACCGTTTACTGATTGGTCTAACATTTTGAGGTAGACAGGTAAAGCTCGCTTAAGCGGACCGTAATTTAAGTCTTTAAAGGAAATTTCCTTGTAAGGGTTGTTAAGTCCGTATACTTCACGAATTTCTTTTATTGCTTTCTGGTAATTGATTGCTAAAAAATCATAGTCGACGAATGTAAAAGTGTAAGTCAGGTATCGGCTGTCTGGTGATTCACCGCCATAGTCAGAAAAGATACATACGGAACCACTATTATTAAAATTAGGAAGTAGAAGTTGGCGCTGCTTCTGTCTTCTCATAAGTTCCTGATTATACAGCTGGAACAATAGTGGCTGCTGTTCTCCATTAAGTTCTACTGGCAAACGGATGTCCTTGAGAACGAGACTGTTTGCCAATTGCTTAATACTGTTATCCACCGCTACTACCTCCCTTAGTGCGGGTATGGCCAACGAATCGATGGGCCGTGTGACCTGCTCCCTCAATTCTAACGATCCGTTTACGAGATGATATAAGATTATTTTGGTATAATATATCTAAGTGATGTAATTTCTCTGTATATGTCCGTTGTGTGACATGGATCGCCTTTGTTCGCGTGGGAGGGATGATATCGACCGACGTCGCGCTGTCAAGGGACGCTACGCACGTCCCTAGGACGCCCTTGACATCGCTCCTGCCGGTCGAATCCCGGCCATTAGGCGACAAAGCCTTCATTGGCGTCGATGCTTCTGGCCGCAAACATCTCCAATCCCTTCTATTATGCCCTGAATTCACAAGGTGCTTAATGTTCTATCGATGGTGGAAGATCTTCTTGATTCAACTTCCGATACACCGACCCCATGATCCACTCCTTCACCGCCGCTTGAAACTCCGGCTCATCCATTAACTTAGTGAAGATCTTATCGTTCATTCCCATCCGATCGATGACCTTGCCTAGGAAGACATCCTCAAACGCATACCGAAAGTTCTCCATCGTGTTCGATCGGGCCGCCTTCACAATCTCCTCGTCCCGCAAGATATCCGCTTCCACTTGGTCAAAAAAGAGCCGATCCGCCTCCGTAAAATCCGTTCCGAACGCCTTGTTCAATACCTCAATGATGCTTGAAAGTGGCGCCTCTTTCCGGATGTAAACGCCCGTCCCAGCAGCCGTGATCCCGTCTACAACGCCTGGCGTTTCCCGTACGAGTTGAATCCGACCATTCGACTTCTCCTCCAACCGGTAATACTGCATCTCAACCTCGTCGTCGAGATCCAGCGCTACCCGTCCCCGATTCGGAAGCTTTCTCAACAACAGCCGCCCGTAGGTGTAAAACTTGTGAACGGGAACAGATTGAAACGGCGCAATTTGAGTGATGAACCCGTATACACGGACAAACGTGGACAGCGTTGAGCGAAACTCCTCTCGCTCTTTCTCCGGCAATTGCAAATACCGCTCCACCGCCGGGTCAAGGTACTTGTGTAGTGCCGCCGCATCCTTGCCGATATAGAACGCCTCCACCAGCGCTTCCACGTCATCCTGCCAAATGACTGGCTGGGCCTCAAGGCGGCTTTTTAGGTCAAAGATGAGGTTTAGGTCTGTTTCCTTTCCCAGCGTCGTGACCTCATAGTACGGCTGAAACGCAGCTTGAATCTCCTCGGGTGTATTCACGAAATCGAGCACAAACGTGTCGCATTTTCCGGGACATTTACGGTTAAGGCGGCTTAACGTCTGGACCGCCTGAATACCGGACAGCTTCTTGTCGACAAACATCGTGTGCAAAAGCGGCTGGTCAAACCCGGTCTGGTACTTGTCCGCCACGATGAGCACCTGATAATCGTCCGTGTCGAACCGATCCGGCAGCTCCTTCTCTCCGAATCCATTGATGCCGGACTCGGTGTACTCCTCACCGTGGTCGATCACGGTGCCGGAGAATGCCACCAGCGTGGCCACATCCGTGTAACCCTTGCGCTTGATATACTCATCAAATGCCTGCTTGTAGCGAAGCGCATGAAGGCGTGAGCTTGTCACCACCATCGCCTTCGCCCGGCCGCCGATCTTGTGGCGGGTGATACGTCGGAAGTGCTCCACCATGATCTCCGTCTTCTGCGCCACGTTATGCGGATGCAGGCTGGCGAACCTAGCAATAGCTTTCTTCGCCGGCCTCTCTTCCAGCGTCGGATCGTCCTCAATCGCCTTGGCGAGCTTGTAGTACGCCTTGTAGGTGACGTAGTTTTGCAGAACATCGAGGATGAAGCCCTCTTCAATCGCCTGGCGCATGGAATACAGATGGAACGGCTCGGGCTTCGCATCTGGGGTGGGCCTGCGGCCGAACAGTTCAAGCGTTTTCGCCTTCGGTGTAGCTGTAAAGGCAAAATAGCTGAGGTTCTTCTGCCGGCCTCGCTTGGCCAGCTCCTCAGCAATCTGGTCCTCGACATCCTTCGCCTTCGCATCCAGATCTCTCTGAATATGCTCCGCCTCTTCGAGCGATCCCGCCGCCAGCACGTCCTTCACAGCATCGGCAGCCTTGCCGCTTTGCGAGCTATGCGCCTCATCAATGATAATGGCAAAGTTCCTATGCGACAGATCGGCAACCTGTTTTGAGATGACACCAAATTTCTGGATGGTGGAGATGATGATCCTAGCTACCCCTGTTTCCAACGTCTGTTTGAGCTGCATGGATCGTTGGTTGATCGGCTGAACCACTCCTTTGGTATGGTCAAACTGATAGATTGCATCCTGGAGCTGACGATCAAGCACTATGCGATCCGTAATAACGATGACTGCATCAAATATAGGCTTGTTGTCGGGTCCGTGAAGATTCGATAGTCGATGAGCCAGCCAGGCTATGGTGTTTGTCTTGCCTGACCCCGCCGAGTGCTGAATTAGATAGTTGTGACCCGGTCCCTTTTCCAACACGTCGGTAAGGATTTTGTTGATGGCATCCCACTGGTGATAGCGTGGAAAGATCATCTTTTCCTTGCGAACCCTCTTGCCGTCTTGGACTTTCTCATCGACTTGCAAGTGCAAGAATTTGTGTAACAGATCCATGAAGTTGTCTTTCCGCCAGACCTCTTCCCACAGGTAGGCCGTACGAAACCCGTCCGACGGAGGATTCCCAGCACCACCTTGGTATCCACGATTGAACGGCAGGAAGAGCGTCTCGCTTCCGGCCAGCTGTGTGGTCATATAGACTTCGTTCGGATCAACCGCAAAGTGAACAAGAGCTCGCTTTTTGAACTGGAAGATGAGCTCTCTTGGGTCCCTATCTCGCTTATACTGCTGCTTAGCATGTTCCACACTCTGGCCGGTGAACTGGTTTTTGAGCTCTACGGTCATCACGGGCAAGCCATTGATGGCCAACACCATATCGAGTGACTTCTCGTTCTTTGGACTGTAGTGCAATTGACGAGTCACTGTGAGGATGTTCTGTTCGTACCTGGTCAAAATCTCCGGGTTCAATCCGCTCGCCGGCCGGAAGAACGCCGCCTTGATGGGTACGCCATAAATATCGAATCCCTTGCGAATGACCTTCAGCATGCCGTCCCGGTCGATGACCTGAACCAGTCGGCGAATGAGTTCACTGTCCGTTTTATCGCCAAAGAAACCAACGAGCCGCTTGTATTCGCTTGGCTGGCTCGTCTTCACGAACTCGAGGAAATGGGCCGGAAAGAGGGCCAGTTCCCGGTCGTATGCCTCCGGACTGCCCTTGAGCCAGCCATGCGCAAGTAGGTGAGACTCGATCGCCTCTTCGAGCGCCTTTTCTATGTGGATGGCGGTCATGGGATCCACCCCTTTACTTTAAAGTCGATGGCGCAGCCTGTTCAGACGAAACCGGCATGGCCTCGTCTGCCACATACTGCCGGACGTCGATTTGGCCGGTGACAGCGGCGGTGATGAGGGCTTGGCGGTATTCCGTGATTTTTTCAATCTGTATTTCCAAATTTGCAATGACGTCATCTATTTTCTTTGTTTCGATCTCGAGAAAGTTGGCTATGTCAACTTGCTCTTCGTATGGTGGGAACGGGACAAGCTCGTTCAGATACGTTTCTGCATCGAAATTTTGTATCCCGGTTGTTTGCTTAATGCTGCGTCGGTTCACGCCAAAAGCGTAAAGCATCGCATGGACATATTTGAAGTAACTCGAAAAACTTCGCTGGGTAGGCCGAAGCACTGAGATAAAGTTGGAGCAAATTGCTTTTTGATCATGTTGATACTGCACTACGAACCCAACAGGGTGTAGATCGCCGCCACCCGACCGTTCCAGCAGAAGGTCTCCCTTGTTGATTTGCCGTTTCTGACGGTCAATGAGGCTCACGTTTCTATAAGTGGGGTTGCTGAGTGTCACAGTGAAGTTTCGGCGGTTGAAATCTGCAACCCGAACGCAAAGTGTATCATTATCGTCTCCTTGCGCCTCATCTCCCCACACACCATTCACCAAACTCTCAATTGAATGCTTCAGTCGCCAGACATCCCAATGCGCCGGTACCTCCCCCAACCACGGAATCCCCGAATCCTTCATCGGCACATTCGGGTCAAGCCCCTTCGTCACCGCCTGGGTGATGAGGGCCTGACGCTTCTCCTGCAACAGCTCGATGAGCCGCTGCTTTTTCTCGACGAGTTGGTCGAGTTTGGCGGTTTCACGGTCGAGGAAGGAGGCGATTAGACGCTGCTCGTGTATTGCCGGCAAAGGGATTACGCTATTCTTGAACGCATCCTGTGAGAGTCCAAAACGGGTTACACCGTTTGCCTGCGTTTCAAAATGAAGTCGAAACATTTTCGACGCAAACAAGTAGTTCAGAAACGTACCGTCAAGCACGTCTTCCGCAGGTCGGATAAGCGCCAAATGATATCCGCACAGCAAATTTGGTTTGGTCTCGACAACAACAGCAGCAATTGCAATGTCATCTGGGCGTTCGGAGTCCTTCGTTACCAGAACATCTCCAACATGAAGTGCAAATTTATTGATTTCTGCTCTGTCTGCGGAAGCAGGCATGAAGTCGATGTCCAAGGTGATTTTGTTGTTCCTGTATACATCCAGGTAATTGCACAAGAATACAATTTCTTCCGAGTCGTCGGTCCTCTTATCTACATTGCTGAAACGTATATCTGCAACATGCTTCAGTTTCCGAACTTGCCAGTGATCTGGTACAGATCGTAGCCAGGAAGTTGTGGAGTCAATCTTGATTGCCGCCGGTAGTTTCACGATGGTCACCTCCTTCTCTCTAGCAAATCTCGAGTTCTGCTAGGAGGCCCCTGATTTCAGCTTCCAAGGCACTGATATCCTTCTCAATCTCCTCCAACGACCTCATCGGCGTGTACTCGTAAAAATGCCTTGTGAACGGGATCTCGTACCCAATCTTCGTCTTATCCTCATCAATCCACGCATCCGGCACGAACGGCTTCACTTCCCGTTCGAAATACTCGTAGATGTCTTCCTTCAGCGGGACGTTCTCGTAGTCCCGAAGCTCCGTATCCGGCTCTGGGTTCCCTTTCGCATCCCGGCAGATATCGGCCGTCTCATCCCGCTCAGACAGGGCAGACAGAATCGCCTTCTGAATCGGCGCCGACAGGTCTACGCCGCTCGTCTTACACGCCTTCTTCAGTACCTTCACGAACTCTTCCCGGTTCTTGTACAGCGTTTCCGAACGGAGGCCTTCAAGGACACGCAGAATCGCCTCCTGCTGGCGCTTGCCCTCCGCAATCTCCGCCTCGCCGGTAGCACCCTTCTTCTTAGAAGTGGCCAGGTTGTGGAACGCCTTCTCTTCCTTCAGCCGGGCGATCCGCTCATCCGATACGAGGAAGTTCAGTCGCAAGGGCCGCTCCACCGTGATGCGCCGATAGCCGAAGTCTTCGTTGTCGAAGATCTTGCTGTACTTCGTCTCCCGAAACTCGCCGTGGATGCGGGTGATCTCTGCAATATGCTCATCCGACAATTCATTACGCTTGTCGCCAAGGGACTTACGCATTTTTTGATACAGATGCGTGGCGTTGATAAGCTGAATCTTGCCATTTCGTTCCGGAGACTTGCGGTTTGTGAGCACCCAGATGTACGTCGAGATGCCAGTGTTGTAGAACAGTTGATCCGGCAGGGCCACAATGGCCTCCAACCAGTCATTTTCGATGATCCAGCGCCGGATGTTCGACTCGCCAGACTCCGCACCGCCGGAGAAAAGAGGCGATCCGTTGAACACGATCGCAATCCGGCTCCCGCCAAGGGACACCGGCTTCATCTTCGAGAGCATGTGCTGCAAGAACAATAGAGACCCGTCGCTGATCCTCGGCAGACCTGCGCCAAAGCGGCCGTTCATGCCGAGCTTTTCATGTTCTTCCCGGATCTCCTTCTCAATCTTCTTCCAATCCACGCCAAACGGTGGATTTGAGAGCATGTAGTCGAAGGTCTGACCGGCGAATCCGTCCTCCGTGAAGCTGTTGCCAAACTTGATCTGCGAGGGTTTCTGCCCTTTCAGCAACATGTCCGCCTTGCAGATGGCGTACGATTCAGGATTCAGCTCCTGGCCGAACACCCGCACCATGATGCCTGGGTTGAGTTCATGGAGGTACTCCTCCGTCACCGAGAGCATTCCACCCGTGCCACAGGCGGGATCGTAGATCGTCCGGACGATCCCCTCTTTGGACAGGTCTTGGTTTCGGTCCTCGTTAAACAGCAGGTTTACTATGAGCCGAATCACTTCACGAGGCGTGAAGTGCTCCCCGGCCGTCTCGTTGGAGGCTTCAGCAAACTTCCGGATGAGCTCTTCGAAGATGTACCCCATCTCCGTATTGCTCACGCTGTCCGGATGCAGATCGATGGCAACGAACCGCTGCATCGCTTGGTACAACAGATTCGAGCGGTCGAGCCGCTCGATCTGCTTACCAAACTCGAAGTAGTTCATGACGTCCTTCGCATTCGTCGAGAAGCCATTGATGTACGCCGTCAGGTTGGCGGCAAGGTGATCCGGGTCGTCAAGCAGGGACTCAAAATCAAATTTGCTCCGGTTATGAAACTCATACCCGGTAATCCGGTTCAGCACTGGCTCGAGGTTTTGCACGTTCATCCGTTCAAGCTCGTCCAATTTGGCGAGCACCTGCGGCTTGGTGGGCTTGAGCACTGAGTCCAGCCGACGCAGTACCGTCATTGGCAGGATGACCTTGCCGTAGTCGGATTGTTTATAGTCACCACGAAGGAGGTCCGCTACAGACCAAATGAAGTTGGCGATCTCGTGGAAACTTGGCATATGTATTCCCTCACCTTGGGTGCTTGATGTTGTCGGGTGCTCAATGTCGCCGAGATGTCTAAATCTAATATACAACAAGATGTATCGTTCGAGATAGAATTGTTCTCGTAAGCTATTATAACCCACAAGAGTGGTATTAAGGAAATAACCTGTAAAACCCACTGTATCTAGGGTCTCTGTTTTTTGCGGTTGTCTTCTCTACTCGAACCAAACCGTTTCGAAGAACAGACCCGATGTAGCCCGCTGGCGACTTGACATCCTCTCTAGTGGCTAAAGAAGCTGCTTCAATAATCTCTTCTGGCGTCGCGATTTGTAACCAGTTGAGCAGAGTTTTCTTTTGGGCTCGTATGCCTAATCGAATCAACGCCTCATTTACGCTCTCACACACTTCATCAAGTGCAGTGTTAGACGTCCGGTGCTCATTGTTGCTAGTAGCCAACGTGGCAGCTGCTTGACCCTGTGTGTGTATGTAGGTCTTTGTAAGTGGATCTTGATCTATAGATCTTACTTCTCGTCCGTCTGGCGACATACGTCTGTCGTGTGGCGACATAGGTATGTCGTCTGGCGACAGGGGTATGTCGTCACGCGACATAGGTGTACCGTGTGGCGACATAGGTATGTCGTCTGGCGACATACCCCCCCTAAAAGCGACGTCATCAGGGTGAATCACCGTGTAGAGATTGCTGTAGTATTCACCTGTCTCTTCATTTCGCCGGTGTTCTTTCACCAGGAGTCCAGCTTGTTCTAATTCTTTAATGGCTTCTATCGTTCGGGTACGACCAAATCCAATCGCTTTGGCGATTGCGTTGTATCCTGGAAAGCTTTGTCCTTCTCCGTCGGCGCAACGGCAGAGAAAGATGTAGACAGCTTTGGCGTAGCCACTGATGTAGTCGATGTCGTAGATACTGTTGGGGCAGCGGAACCAGTTTTCAGACCAACCTTTGCGGACTTTTGCTGGGGTATAGGCCATATTCGTTCCTCCTTGGAGTGGAGGACGAAAAAACACTTTCCTCCGCGAAGGAAAGCGTCCCATTATTCTCAGGCTGGAGAAGCCAGCACGAGGGTTGCGCGGTCTATTGTTTTTGGGTATACTTAGACCACACAAGTGTTCATGGGACGAGAAACTCCGAGAGGTTTGGCCGCCGTTCGGAGTTTCTTTATTTTTTCGCCCTTCCCTTACTGCTAACGAAATGCAAAAGAGACCAGACGCTGCGTTCTCCGCACAAACGCCTGGTCTCTGCGTTGTCCAAATGTAAGAACATACGACCAAAGATGCCTACGTACCTAGACATGAGATCTGTCGCATGTTATACTACTCGCAGAAATGTCCCAGCGTTGTGCGAGAACGCTTGGTGACAGCCCTGGTGGAGTGCCCGCTCTACCAGGGCTTTGATTTTATCGTTCAGCTCTCTGCTGTCATGCTATCTATACAAGTACCACATTGATACTCGTTTTCCTTCGCTGTTGATCGGTATTCTAGCACAAACCTATTCGACTGTGAACAAGCGTTTTCGACAGATGCTAGTCTTCTACCTCCAACTGAGTTAATCCTGCTTCTAGCAGCTCGTTGATAAATCTCGTCTTGAATCCTCTGCTGTGTCTTGCAGAAGCTCGTTCCAAGCGCTCCATGAGGTCTTTCCGAATGAGAAACGTATGCTTGGTATACAACTCGTCGTAACTTGGGCGTGACCGGCGTTGTTCTTCGAACGCCCGAATTCGTGCGGCGATATCAAACGAATTGTCTGTTGTACCGTTGTTGTCCGTGGTGGTTGTAGTGGTCATTGGTGGATAAACGACTTCTGACGTATGAGACACAGTTTCTTCGTGGAGGAATTCCGTACGCGTTTTTGGTGTACCTATATCATCCGCATTTGAGGTTTGCCCCATAAGTGTGTCAATGACCTCAGACTTGTGGGGTGGAGTCTCTGTCCGAGATGGCATGAGGCTTTCGAAACGCTTCTTTTTGTCAGCGGCTGACACGGGCTTTCAACTCCTCCACGAATGATTCATACATGGCGATAGCTTCTCGGTCGGCCTTGGTTTGAATCTTTATCCCTTCCACCGAGAATTCGATGATTCGAGATTTGCGTCGAATCACTGTGTCGAAGACGAAGTCCTGGTACTCCTCACGGACGCGTTCTGTGATGTAGTTGCCAATCGCCGTTCGAGCATCGAGCAACGATATCAGAATGCCAGCAATTCGAAGGTTGGGATTTACACGTTGTTGTGCAGCCTGAATAATCTCCATGTACCGGTCGAGAGCATCGTACGCAAAAGGTTCGGATTGGCACACGACGACACAGTAGTCAGATGCACATACGCCGTTTAAGGTGAGTCCTCCGAGGTTGGGAGGGAGGTCGATGAGAATATAGTCGTAATCGCTCTTTACAACGTCGAGCGTGTTTTTCAGAATCACCATTTGCTGAGATACGTGAACTTCCGTATAAATCCATTTGTCGAATTGAGACAAAAAGTCCTCTGCCGGAAGTAAATGCAGATTGTCTGAGATGGAGTGGATATAGGGCCGCGGGTCTCGTTCTTTGCATGCTTCTAAACTTGTGCGATGTACGAAATCGTACGGGCTTCGTTGCGTCAAAAGTTGCGTAAGGTTGCCTTGGGAGTCAAAGTCGACTGCTAGAACCCGATGGCCTTGTTCTGCGAGAATATATGAAGTGAGTGCGGTGGTCGTAGATTTACCTACACCACCTTTTTGGAGCCCTACACTAATCGTGCACCCCACACATTCCACCTCCGTTCCTATCCTACGTCACACAAGTAAGTGTGTAAAGTTTAGAATCTATGTATTCGAATATGGTGTTTAGTGGACGTGTAGGTACACCAAAACGTACATATGTTTGTTTGTGATATAAGTAAGTGAATGTGGTGTTGTCTTTGAAATATGGTTTACCCACTACATCCGCTATGTACAACTATCATAGATGGATATAGTGGGTTCGTAGATTTACCTGTTCAACGTACTTAGTTCATGTTCTTTTGCGTGTTCGGCGTGCCTATGCATTAGCTCCGTCAATATTGAAATCACCGTTTCTGCCCGGCTTCGACAGTTGGATAGAGCATGTAGACTCATGGATGGATGTGGGATCCTATTGCGGCGCGGCTTGTCGGACTTATCCACAGGCATGCGCCGTGTTTTCATTTGTATTTTTGTAGGCATGCGTTTTGTTGTGGATAACTTTATTTTGTCGTTTACAAGTTCGTAGTACATGCCGTATCATGTGGGCATGTATATCCGAGTCATTCGCCGAAAAAACAAGAACGGTTCTGTCACCGGTTACGTGCAGTTGGCCCATAACTATCGCGATCC
>Ga0208683_100738_pt1 | contig 12284 bp, 9 predicted proteins | sample BED_Mat_host_9_1_FD_187141 | JGI IMG/M metagenome (GOLD analysis project Ga0208683, IMG submission 187141) | Extremophilic microbial mat communities from Yellowstone National Park, USA - BED_Mat_host_9_15 (SPAdes) (version 3) | ecosystem: Environmental > Aquatic > Thermal springs > Hot (42-90C) >... | reverse complement strand
TCCCGGCGCACGCGCTGCAGCCGCCCAATGAGCGCGAGACCGCGCAGATCGACCGCGATCTCCCGCGACGGCCGGCCGAGATCGCGCAACACCCGATGCGCGGCCGCGGCGGATGCGGCAAGGTTATCCGCGTATGGAGCCAGGCGCTCGTCCACGCGGATGTCCGCGGTGAAGCCCGGCCCGCGGACCTTCACGCGCCCTTCGGCATGGAGGTCGTCCGACGACCACTCGACGTCGCTTCCAACTTCGAGCACCTCGCCACCCGTGGCGCGAAACGCCGTCAAAAAGGGCGCCATCACTTTGCGCGACAGCGGCGGCTGTCCACTTAACGCGGCCCAGGCTGTGTGTTCCGTCAGGATGCCCATTTTGGCGATCACGACGTCTTCCCAAGTGGGCCCCAGCCTGTCCAGGTGTTCGCCGAAGATGGGCGCGACGATGGCCCCGCGGTGCACCACCTGGTTGACATCGTCGTGGCGCGCGCCGCGGCCGAGTTCGTACACGGCGGCCTCGACGCCCTGTTCCTCGTACCATCTGGCGGCCATGGCGGCCACGAGCCCAACGGGGCCGATATACTGATCCGCCGGCACGGGAAGCGCGGACGCGGCCTCGCGGACCAACTCGCCGACGCGCACAAAGTCTTCTTCCGGAATCGGCATGCCCTGCAGTCGAATGCGCTCGAGGAAATCGATCAAATGGGGGCTGGTGAACAGCCCGACGCGCACGCCCATCTGCTGCAACATGGCGGCGGTGAGGATGGCGTGCGAGCCCTTCCCCTTGCTTCCGGTCACAGCGACGTTGTACACGCGCTCGTCCGGCCGACCCATCGCGTCGAGGAGTCGCCTCGTCCACTCGGGGTGCCGCACGTCGCGATCGAAACCCTGCCTTCGCTCCCGCGGCACGCGGCTGTAGGAGGAGAAGATCCAGCGAATGATCTCGGTCACTTGTTCCGCAATTTGCGTCATGAACGAACGTCCCTCGCTCTCCGCGGGTAGTGTATCACAGGGCGAGGCGCGCGCAAACAGACGGCCACTGGGCGGCGACACCCAGCGGCCGAGCGGGCGTTCTTTTTACGCGTAGACGAACTGATACGGGCGGCGCGAGGCCTCGTACGCGGCGATATCGGCCTCGTATTGGAGCGTGATGCCGATGTCGTCGAGCCCATGGAGCAGCATGTGCCGCTTGTGCGGATCGATCTCGAAGGAAAAGGTCACGCCGTGATCGGTCGCGGCCATCTGCTGCTCGAGATCCACCGTCATGCGCCGCCATTCGCCGCGCGCGTGCGACTCCGAGAGTTGCTTGTAGAGCTCGCGCGGGATGCGAATGGGCAGAAGGCCGTTTTTGAAGCAGTTGTTGTAGAAGATGTCGGCGAACGACGGGGCGAGGATGACCCGAAACCCGTAGTCGCGAAGCGCCCAGACCGCGTGTTCGCGGGACGATCCGCAGCCGAAGTTGTCGTCGACGAGCAGGATGGTCGCGCCTTGGGCCTCCGGCCGATTGAGCTCGAAGTCGGGGTTGGGCGATCCGTCCGGCAGGTACCGCCAGTCGAAGAACAGGAACTCGCCGAATCCATCGCGCTCGATCCGCTTGAGAAATTGTTTCGGGATGATTTGATCCGTGTCCACGTTCACGCGGTTCATGCAGACCACGAGGCCTTCGTGCCTGACCATGGGCTCCATCACGCCGTCACTCCTTCCGAGGTCAGTTCGCGCACGTCGACAAAGTGCCCCGCGATGGCCGCGGCGGCCGCCATGGCCGGGCTGACGAGGTGCGTGCGGGCCCCTTTGCCCTGCCGGCCTTCGAAGTTGCGGTTGGACGTCGATGCGCACCGCTCCCCAGCCGGGATGATGTCGGGATTCATGCCGAGACACGCGCTGCAGCCGGGCTCGCGCCACTCGAAGCCCGCTTCGAGGAAGATCTCGTGAAGCCCCTCGGCCTCCGCCTGCTGCTTCACCTGTTTCGATCCCGGCACCACCACCGCGCGCACGCCATCCGCGACGCGCCGGCCCTTGACGATGCTCGCGGCCAAGCGCAGATCCTCGATGCGGGCGTTGGTGCACGATCCGATGAACACGTGCTGGATGGGGATCTCGGAGATTTTGGTTCCCGGCTTCAGGTCCATGTACTCAAGCGCCTGACGAATGGCCAGCGCCTCCTCCTCGGACTTCGCGTCCTTCGGATCCGGCACGACGCCGCTGATGCCGACGCCCTGCCCCGGATTGGTGCCCCACGTCACCTGCGGCTCGAGGTCATTCACATCGAAGACCACGTCGACGTCGAAGACGGCGTCGGGATCGGACTTCAGTTCGCGCCATGCGGCGACGCACGCCTCCCAATCCGCGCCCTTCGGCGCATAGCGCCGGCCCTGGACGTAGGCGATGGTCGTCTCGTCCGGCGCCATCATGCCCGCCCGGGCGCCGAACTCGATGGACATGTTGCAGATGGTCATCCGCTGCTCCATGCTGAGCTCTGGGATCAGGCTGCCCGCGTACTCCACGACGTGGCCCGTGCCAAAATTCACGCCGTATTTCGCAATCAGGCCCAAGATCACGTCCTTGGCGGTGACGCCCGGTTGAAGCGCGCCATTCAGCTGAATGCGCATGGTCTTCGGTCGGCTTTGCCAGAGGCACTGCGTGGCGAGCACGTGTTCCACCTCGCTCGTGCCGATGCCAAAGGCGAGCGCGCCGAACGCGCCGTGCGTCGACGTGTGGCTGTCGCCGCAGACAATCGTCTTCCCCGGCATGGTCAGCCCGAGCTCCGGGCCGATGACGTGCACGATGCCCTGGAACGGGCTGTCGAGCCCCGCCAGCTGGACGCCGAACTCGCGGCAGTTCTGCTCCAGCGTCTCGATCTGCTTGCGCGCAATGGCGTCCCGGACATCTGTCGGATTCACTGTCGGCACGTTGTGATCCATGGTCGCAAACGTCAGCTCGGGCCGGCGAACCTTGCGCCCCGCGAAACGAAGTCCGGCAAACGCCTGAGGCGACGTCACCTCGTGGACGAGGTGCAAGTCAATGTAGAGAAGCGTCTGTCCATCCGGCAGTTCCTTGACCACGTGCGCGTCCCAGACTTTTTCGAACAGGGTCCTCCCCATCAACCGAGCCTCCTTTTCACGTCTTCGCAAACCATGGCGCTGACGTCCGCCGTCTTGACGAACGCCTCGCCGCTTCGGGCGAGATCGCGCGTGCGGACGCCCCGCTCAATCACGCCGTGCACCGCCTGCTCGATGGCGTCCGCAGCCTCGGGGAGGTGCAGGGAATGCCGCATCATGAGCGCCACGGACAGAAACGTCGCCAGCGGATTGGCGAGGCCCTGTCCGGCGATGTCCGGCGCGGAGCCGTGCACGGGCTCGTACAGGCCCGGTCCTGCCTCGCCGAGGCTCGCGGAAGGCAGCATGCCGATGGATCCCGTGATGACGGCCGCCTCGTCGCTCAAAATGTCGCCAAACATGTTCTCCGTCACGATCACGTCGAACGTCTTCGGCCGCGTGATGATCTGCATGGCGGCGTTGTCCACCAGCAGATGCTCCACCGAAACGCCGGGATATTCGGACGCAACCTCCTCCACCACCTCGCGCCACACGCGGCTCGACTCGAGCACATTCGCCTTGTCGACCGACGTCAGGCGCCCCTGCCGGCCTTTCGCGAGTTCAAAGGCCACCTTCACCACGCGGCGAATCTCGGCGCGCGTGTAATGAAGCGTGTCCACCACCGCCTCGCCGCCATCGAGGCGCGCCTTCGGCTGGCCGAAATAAAGCCCACCCGTCAACTCCCGCACGATGATGAAATCCACGCCCTCGACAAGCTCCGGCTTGAGCGGCGAGGCCAGCAACAGCCCTGGCCAGGTCCGGATGGGCCGAAGATTCGCGTAGACCTCAAGCGCCTTGCGAATGCCGAGCAGTCCTGCCTCAGGGCGCTTGTCGCCGGGGAGATGGTCCCACTTCGGTCCGCCCACCGCGCCGAGCAGCACGGCGTCCGCAGCGCGGCAGAGCCGCACCGTCTCTTCCGGCAATGGCGAGCCTGTCGCGTCCAGCGCGCTGCCGCCAATGAGACCTTCCTCGAGGTTCCACGTCTCCCCCCGACTCGCGGCGACGACCTGGATCAGCTTGACCGCCTCCGCCGTGACTTCTCGGCCGATGCCGTCTCCCGGCAAGATCGCAATGTTCTTTGTCATGCCATCCGTCCCTTTCAACTCGGATGTTGCAGAATGCTCAGGCGAGCGCGGGGTGCGCCCGCCTCTTCACACGCCCCCGCGATTAAGCCCGATCCGCGGTGGCCGGGACGCGATCGTCCCCTGGCCGCTTCGCCTTGATGAAGGGCATCATGCTGCGCAGCTTACGCCCCACCACCTCGATGGGATGCTCGAGCTCGCGCCGGTTGATGGCGTTGAACATCGGCCGGTTGGCCTGGTTTTCGAGAATCCAGCTCTTGGCGAAGGCCCCGCTTTGGATGTCGGCGAGGATGCGGCGCATCTCCTTCTTCGTCTCTTCGTTGATGATGCGCGGACCCGACGTGAAGTCGCCCCACTGCGCCGTGTCCGAAATGGAATACCGCATGTATTCCAAGCCGCCCTCGTAGATCAGGTCGACGATGAGCTTCATCTCGTGCAGGCACTCGAAATACGCAATCTCCGGCTGGTAGCCGGCCTCGACAAGTGTCTCGAAGCCCGCCTTGATGAGCGCGGAAAGTCCTCCGCAGAGAACCGCCTGCTCGCCGAACAGGTCGGTCTCGGTCTCCTCGCGGAAGGTGGTGGTGAGGATGCCGGCCCGACCCGCGCCGATGCCGCGCGCATAGGCGAGCGCGAGATCCTTCGCTTGGCCGCTCGCATCTTGATGCACGGCGATGAGCGCCGGCACGCCGCCACCCGCTTCGTACACGCGGCGCACGAGGTGACCCGGGCCCTTGGGCGCCACCATGAACACATCGACGTCCTTCGGCGGCTGGATCTGCGAGAAGTGAATGTTGAACCCGTGGGCAAACGCGAGTGCCTTGCCCGCCGTCAGATACGGGCGGATTTCCCGCTCATACACGGCTGGCTGCCGCTCGTCCGGCAACAGGATCATGATGACATCCGATTCTTCCACGGCCTCGCCGACCGCCATGACGCGGAATCCATCCGCCTCCGCTTTGGCCCAGGACGAACCCGGCCGAAGCCCGATCACGACGTCAAAACCGCTGTCCCGGAGGTTTTGCGCGTGCGCATGTCCCTGAGACCCATAGCCGATGACAGCGATGCGCTTGTCCGCCAAAGGCTGAATCGAGATGTCGGCGTCGTAATAAATTTTCTCCATTTCATCCACTCCTCGCATATGTAGGGGTTGCGAATAAAGAATCAGGGTGACATGGGCGTTCTCGGCGGGGCTCGACGCCCCGCCCCGCCGTCCATTTAGATGTGGAGGACCTGGGCCTCTCCGGCGCGCTTCGGGTCGGCCGAGGACGCCGCCTCGCGCGGCAGCGCCGTCAACCCCGTTCGCGCCAATTCGCGAATGCCATACGGCCTGAGCAGCGCGATGAGCGCGTCGATCTTTTCCGCATCGCCCGTGACCTGCACCGTCACCGTCTCTCGCCCAACATCGACGATGTTCGCCCGGAACGGCTCGATGAGCGAATGGATGACCGCCCGCTCGGCGATGGGGCTCGACACCCGGATGAGCGCCAGCTCACGTGCGACCATCGCCTGATCCGTGAGATCCGTCACCTTCAGCACGTCGATCTGTTTGTGAAGCTGCTTGATCACCTGCTCCAGCGCAGCCTCGTCCATGTCGCTCATGACAATCGTCATGCGCGAAATCTCCGGATTTTCCGTGATGCAGACGGTGAGGCTCTGGATGTTGAATCCCTTGCGCATGAAGAGCGCGGTGATGCGGTTGAGGACCCCGGGTTTGTTGTGCACGAGCACCGACAGGACAGGCGTCATGGCCTCACCCCCACCATCTGGTGGATCCCGGTGCCCGGCGCGACCATGGGGTACACGTTCTCGTTCGGATCCACCACGCACTCCAGGAGACCTGGACCCGGTTCACTGAGAAACGCCTCGAGCGCTGCGGTCAGATCCTCGTCCCGCTCCACGCGCGCCGAGGGAATGCGGTACGCCTCGCCCAGCTTCACGAAGTCAGGCTGCCACGGAAGCAGCGATTCCGAGTACCGCTCGCCGTGAAACAGCTCCTGCCACTGCCTCACCATGCCCAGCGCGCTGTTGTTGACGATCACGACCTTGATGGGCAACTGGTGCTCGCCAATCACGGCGAGTTCCTGCAGCGTCATCTGGAACCCCGCGTCGCCCAGGATCGCCACCACGAGCTTATCCGGCTGTCCGAAGTGCGCACCAATGGCCGCTGGTAAGCCGAAACCCATGGTGCCCAGTCCACCGGAGGTCACCCACCGATCCGGCTGATTCAGCGGGAAGAATTGCGCAGCCCACATCTGGTGTTGGCCGACGTCCGTTGTGACCACGACGTCCCCCTTTGTGATCCGCGCAATTTCCGAGATGAGCCGCTGCGGCTTGATGTGCTTCCCATCCTGGACCCACCAAAACGGAAGTTCCCTTTTCACCCGCAGCAGTTCCTCGCGCCACGCCTCCGCGTCCGGCGCCGGGACGTCGATGCTGAGCATCATGGAGAGCGCCTCGCCGACGTCGCCCACCACCGGAATGTCGGTCGGGACGTTTTTGCCGATCTCGGCCGGATCGATGTCGATGTGCGCCACGACGGCCTGCGGCGCGAAGTGCTCCAACTTGCCGGTCAGCCGATCGTCAAACCGGGCGCCGAGATTGATGAGGAAGTCCGTCTCGTACAGCGCCTTGTTGGCCGCCGCGCTTCCGTGCATACCGCCCATGCCGAGGCAGAGCGGGTGAGACGCCGGAAAGCTACCAAGGCCGAGCAAGGTCTGCACCACCGGAAGCTGATACTTTTCGACGAACGCCAGGAGCTTCTCGGTCGCCCTCGCGTGCAGGACGCCGGCTCCTGCCAGCACCACGGGCCGCTTGGCGTGTTGCAAGCCGTGCATCAACTTCCGAATCTGCATGTGGTGAGGCACCACAGTCGGCTGATACCCCGGCAGCTGCGGCGGATCGTCATACGCGAACCACGCCTCTTCCCCTGAGACGTCCTTGGGAATATCGATCAGCACAGGCCCTTTACGGCCCGAGTTGGCGATGTGAAACGCCTCTTTGAAGACCTTCGGAATCTCCGACGCGTGCCGAATCTGATAGTTATGCTTTGTGATGGGCGTCGAGATGCCAATGATGGACGTCTCCTGAAACGCATCGGTGCCAATCACCGTCTTCGCCACCTGTCCCGTGATGGCGACGAGCGGAATGCTGTCCATCATCGCGTCGGCCAACCCGGTGACGAGGTTCGTGGCACCTGGCCCACTTGTGGCGATCACGACGCCCGGCTTTCCCGTTACGCGAGCGTAGCCCTCCGCAGCGTGAATGGCGCCTTGCTCATGGCGTGTCAACACATGGCGAATGCCACATTGGTAGAGCGCGTCGTACAGCGGTAGCACCGCTCCACCGGGATACCCGAAGATGACCTCGACCTGCTCGCGGCGCAGCGCCTCTACGACCATGTCGGCACCTTTCATCCACATGGCTCCGCCTTCTCCCGAGCGCGTCAGCGTCTCGTCATCTGCCGGTTTTGACATTCCAGGCATCGCGTTTCCTCCTCTCCACAAGGGTTCTCATGCGTCCACCGTCAGAACAGCACCGGTGTTCGCCGACGTGACCAACTTCTGATATCGAGCGAGGTAGCCCGTGAGCTTTTCTTTCGCGGGCGGCTGATATCGCGCCCTGCGCGCTGCCAGTTCCTCGTCCGACACCTTCAGGGTGATGGCGCGATTCGGAATGTCGATCTCGATCTCGTCCCCATCCTCGACGAGCGCAATCGGCCCACCTACGCCGGCCTCGGGCGAGATATGGCCGACGCAGATCCCTCGCGTGGCCCCCGAAAACCGGCCGTCCGTGATGAGGGCCACCTCGCGGCCGAGGCCCCGGCCCACGATGGACGACGTGGGCGCCAGCATCTCGGGCATCCCCGGCCCGCCCTTCGGCCCTTCATAGCGAATGACCACGACGTGACCCGGTTGCACCTTGCCGCTGTTGATGCCCTCCATCGCCTCGTCCTGCGAATTGAAGCAGATGGCGCGGCCCACGAACCGCTGGATGTCGGGATCGACCGCACCGACTTTCAGCACCGCGCCGTCCGGCGCGAGATTGCCAAACAGGATGGACAGACCGCCCTCGCGGCTGTACGGGTTGGAAGCCGGGCGGATGACGCGTTCGTCGAGGATCTTCGCGTCCTTGACCTGCTCGTACAGCGTCTTGCCCGTCACCGTGATGCGATCCGGGTGAACCGCGTCGGTGTGTTCGCACAGCTCCCGGATGATGGCCGAGACGCCGCCCGCGCGGTGCACGTCCTGGATGCTGTACTCTGATGCAGGGCTCACCTTTGCGAGATACGGCACTCTTTTGGCAATTTCGTTGATATCACTCAGGGAATAGTCGATGCCCGCCTCATGCGCGATGGCCATCAGGTGCAGAACCGTGTTGGTCGATCCGCCCATGGCCATATCCAGCGCGAACGCGTCATCAATGGCTTCGCGGGTGATGATGTCGCGCGGCCGAATGTCCTGCTCCACCATGCGAATGAGGTGTTTGGCGGCCTCATAAATCAGCTCGTGCCGCTCCTTGGACGTGGCGACCAGCGTGCCATTGCCGGGGAGCGCAATCCCCAGCATCTCCATGATGCAGTTCATGGAGTTGGCGGTGAACATGCCAGAACACGAGCCACACGTGGGACACGCGTTCCGCTCCAGATCCAGCAGGTCATCTTCGGAGATTTGCCCGCTCATGTACTGGCCCACGCCTTCGAAGACCGAGCTGAGGGAAAGCGGACGACCCGTGCGCGACCTCCCGGCCTCCATCGGGCCGCCGGAGACGAAGACCGCCGGCACGTTGCAGCGCACGGCCGCCATGAGCATGCCGGGCGTGATCTTGTCACAGTTGGGGATGAAAAAGACGCCGTCGAACCAGTGGGCGTTGATCATCGTCTCGGCCGAATCGGCGATGAGCTCGCGGCTCGCGAGCGAATACCGCATGCCGATGTGCCCCATGGCGATCCCGTCGTCCACACCGATGGTGTTGAATTCGAACGGGACGCCACCTGCCTGGCGGATGGCATCTTTCACGACTTCCGCGAATTCGCGGAGATGAACGTGGCCCGGAACGATGTCGACGTACGAGTTGCACACGCCGATAAACGGTTTGGACAGATCCCTGGGTTTGACGCCCGTGGCATAGAGCAGGGCCCTGTGCGGCGCCCGGTCCACGCCCTTTTTGATCATGTCGCTTCTCATGGATTTGCCACTCCTCGCAAAACCTTGTCTATCTCTTTCTTCGCGTCTCTGCGTCTCTTATCCCGATCTCGACTCACGATCTCCTGTTCCATCGCGCTATGCGCGTCGACCACGTCGTCCAACAGCGAACTTCGTGCGGAAGCGCTGGGTTCAGACGCGAGCCCCTTCGATGCGCACGCCGTCCGTGCGCACGATTTCCTGAAACGCGGCGTGCACCCACTTCGTCACCGGCCCTGGAACGCCGTGACCAATGGCGCGCCGGTCCACCTCGACCACCGGGACAATCTCCGCGGCTGTGCCTGTGAGAAACACCTCGTCCGCCACGTACACGTCGTGCTGGGTGAACGGTTCCTGTCGAACCTCGAGGCCGAGCGCAGGAGCCAAATCCATCACCGCTTGGCGCGTGATGCCCTCGAGAGCCCCGAGATAAGCCGGCGGGGTGACGAGGACGCCATCGCGCACGAGGAAGATGTTCTCGCCGGAACCCTCCACCACATAGCCCTCGTGGTTGAGCACAATCGCTTCATTGGCACCTGCATGAATGGCTTCCATTTTAATGAGAATATTGTTGAGATAGTTGAGTGACTTGATCTTCGGATTGAGCACGTCGCCCCGCGTGCGTCGCGTTGCAGCCGTGATGGCGCGAATGCCCTGCTCGTACAGCGCCTTTGGAAACATCGAGAGCTGCTCCGCGATGATGAAGACGCGGGCCTTCGCGCAGTTGTATGGATTCAGCCCCAGGTCCCCACTGCCGCGCGTGACCACGAGGCGGATGTACGCCGAGGACAGATGATTGCGCCGGACGGTCTCGCACACGAGTTCCGTCAATTCGTCCTGCGTATACGGAATCTCGAGAAGAATGGACTTGGCCGAACGATAAAGTCGATCGATGTGCGGCTTGAGGCGGAATACGTTTCCGTCATATGCGCGGATTCCTTCGAAGACGCCATCGCCGTAAAGGAGGCCGTGATCGAACACTGACACGCTGGCTGCGTCGCTGGAGACAAATTCGCCGTCAAGAAAAACCTGTGATGCCACGTCCAACGCCCCTCTCTCGCCCGGTCGGCGAGTTTCTCTCTCGCGTGTCGTCGGTTGGCAAAGATCGATTGACGAAATATTCCGTCAAAATAAGACCGCCAACTCAAGTGCCTGAAGCACTCGAATTGTCACGCGAATTGGATGACTTGCTCGTCATTGTAGTACGCTCGGACCGCGCTGTCAATTGCCGAACGCCCCTCCAACTGGATGAAACCGCTTGCAACTAAACTTTGAAAAGGCTGCATCCTCTCGGAGCCCGGACTACAGCAAAAAGCGGGCGCAAACGCACCCGCTCACTCGTTGACCGGCTCGACCGGCATGACGGCTTCCACCGCAATATTCGGCATCGAGCGAAGCCGCGTCGCGACCTCATGCGCAAGCTTACCCGGGATCTCGTGGGACACGATGACGATCTCGGCCTGTCCGCCCGCGACGCGCTTCTGCAAGACCGTCTCCATGCTCACCCGCAGTTCCCCAAACAGATGAGCCACTTGCGCAAAGACGCCCGGCTGATCGGCGGCCATGAGCCGGAAGTAGAACTTGTAGAGATCGTCCTCGAAGTCGACCACCGGCTTGCGGCTTCCCGCCAGCGCGTACGGCCAGCTCGTCACGACGCCGAGCTTGAGGTTGCGGACGAGCGCGATGATATCGCCGACCACGGCGCTCGCCGTGGGCATTCGCCCGGCGCCGCGGCCGAAAAACATGAGGTCCCCCGCTGCGTCTCCGCGGACGAACAGCGCGTTGAATGCGTCCGAAACGTGAGCCAGAGGATGGCTCTTCGGGATGAGCGTCGGGCGCACGGACAACGACAGCCGTCCGTTGCGATCCCGACCGTCGGCCAGCAGCTTGATGACATATCCGGCCTCGTCCGCATACCGCACGTCGCTCGCTGTCACGTGTCGAATCCCCTCGACGCGCACATCCGACAAATGCACCTCGGTGTGAAACGCGATGGAAGCCAGAATGACGAGCTTTCGCGCTGCGTCGAGGCCGTCGACGTCGCTCGACGGATCCGCCTCCGCGTAGCCCAACTCCTGCGCGAGGGCCAGCGCCTCGTCAAAGTCCAAGCCCTCCTCGGTCATCTTGGACAAGATGAAATTCGTGGTCCCATTGATGATGCCCTTGAGATCCGTGACCTCGTTTGCGGTGAGGTTCTCCTGAAGCGGCCCCAGCAGGGGAATGGCGCCGCCGACCGACGCCTCAAACAGGATGCTGACCCCGTTCGCCGCGGCCGTCTGAAGAATCTCCGGGCCATGAAGCGCGATGAGATCCTTGTTCGCTGTGACCACGTGCTTCTTGCGCGCCAGAGCCTCGAGGATGTAGGTACGCGCAGGTTCGATTCCACCGATGGTCTCCACGACAATTTGAATGTCGGGATCGCCCAGGATGTCTTCGGCGGACGTCGTGAGTTGTTCGTGTTCGAAGTGCACGCCGCGATCCTTGTGAAGATCGCGCACGAGGATCTTCTGAATGACAGGGCGCAGACCGGTCATGTTCGCGACGCGATCCGCCCTTCTGCGCACCAGCGATACCACGCCTGCGCCTACGGTGCCACATCCCAAGAGGCCGATGGGTATCTGCATCTGCCACGCATCCTCCCTGACTCTGTCGCCGGTGCCCCAGAGGAGCCTCGCCTGACGTTTCTGGACATTTTGCTCCTTTATACCGTCTCTCTCGACGACGTGTCAAGCAGGCGCGATCACTCAGCTAAAATCTAACCGAAAGGAAGGTGGCTCACTCACTTCGAATTCTTACCGAAGGGTGCGTGCATGGAAATGTCTCTTGGTTCTCGCCGCGAATATCTTGGGGTCATGCGCGCCCGATACGCAGAGGCGAAATCTAGACGCGAAAAATCGCGGATTCTCGATGAGATTCAGTCCGCGCTCGGCTATGCCC
>Ga0208683_100734_pt1 | contig 12356 bp, 8 predicted proteins | sample BED_Mat_host_9_1_FD_187141 | JGI IMG/M metagenome (GOLD analysis project Ga0208683, IMG submission 187141) | Extremophilic microbial mat communities from Yellowstone National Park, USA - BED_Mat_host_9_15 (SPAdes) (version 3) | ecosystem: Environmental > Aquatic > Thermal springs > Hot (42-90C) >... | reverse complement strand
AGAAGCTAAATCATGAAAAATATATTATTCTAAAAAGCATCACCTTTAACAGGGCCCGTGGCCTAGCCTGGATAAGGCACTGGCCTTCTAAGCCAGTAATCCCGGGTTCAAATCCCGGCGGGCCCGTATCATTTTTGGTCGGTAATAACATTTTTTCATTTTTTTAAAAATTTAGTATTTAAACTTTATTTCCTTATCCCCATTAGTTTTATCGCTTTTACAATGAAAAAAATTAAAAAATTTAAATTAAATTAGTAAATTTTTTATTATTTTTAATAGTGAATCTAAGGAATATTCATTTTGATCTTTTAATAATTCTTTATATTCCGGAAAGATTAATTCCTTTAATAATATCCATTGTATATAAAAAAAAGAGGAGAACTTTCCTTGAGCAATATAGAAATTATTTTCTTAGAAAAAAATTTCGTGAAATTAAAAGGTGAAAAAAATGACAGTGGTATATGGTTATATAAGGGCATCAACTGTAGAAGAGGTAAAGCAGAGAAGCAATGAGAGGCGAAGGGAGCTTATTGAGAAATTCTGCAAGGAAAAATGCTATGAATTGAAAATATACGAGGACCAGGCCAAGTCGGGTGCTTCTACAGACAGGCCCACCTTTCAGAAAATGATGTCTTAGATAGACGGTGCAGACATTGTTGTTATTACAAAGATCGACAGGATCAAAAGGTCCTTGATCGACCTCTAGAATACTATTCAGATTTTAGAGAAGAAGGGCAATTGTTTTATTTCTCTGCAGGATCCCGGCATTGACAGCACATCTCCGAATGGAAAACTGCTGTTGCAGATCTTGGGGCCTTTGCAGAGTTTGAGAAGAATTTGATAAACCAGAGGACTCAGGCGGGGAAGGATAAAGCCGGGTAGAGGGATGTGAAGTTTGGAAGGCCCAAAGGAAAGCTGAAGAACGGTAAGTTCATAGAGGAAAAGATGGTCATGTAGCTAAAGCAGAGGGGTCTGAGTGCAAGGGCCATTGCCAAGGTCATGGGCTATTTCCCCACACCTATATTGAGAATATTAAAAGAGAAAAAAAGAATAAAAGTACCTGTTTATTGTATTATATAACTTTTACAATTTTTTAGGAGTTAAATTTATAATACCCTATTTCTTAATTAATATGGTGGACTCATAAATTATATAGAATTTAGGGTTGGTGGTAGAATTATGAATTTGCATGAAGCGATTAAGACTGGAAATTTAAAATTTAGGGATTACATAAATAAAGCAGTAGAAACTGGTAAGTTTAATGAATCGATGTTTGTAATAGATATTTCAGCTTTAGATACTTATGAAGCAGATAAAATAAGTGATTTTTTTGATAGGACTGAAGTGACAGGAAGGATGAAGGAGATTATTAGGACAGTAGTTGCAAGAACAAAAGGGAAAGATGAAACAGGAATATTAATTTTGGAAACTGTTACTGGTGGTGGCAAATCACATACATTAGCATATTTATATTTCCTTTTTAAAAAGAGGAGTCTTTTGAAAATAAGGTCAGATGTAAAAGATATATTGGGGGAATATATAGACTATCCGGAAGCAGAATTAGTTTTGGTAGATGGACTAAATCTAGACGAAAGGAAACCCCTATATGAACAGACTCAATTAAAAGAGTTTTTCAGGAATAGCTCTGCTATAAATTCAATTAAAAGCATAATAGATGCTAAAGAAAAACCAGTAATATTTTTGGTTGATGAAATAATAGAATATTTTTCAAAAAGAGGGGATAATTGGATTTCTGATCTTTCATATCTAAGGAACCTTGCAGAAGCTGTTCAAGAAACCGGTAATTCTCTGATGATTGTAACAATTCCAACTGATGTTGCAGATGAAAACAAAGTTAAACAATTACAAGAATTTAAAAATTTATCAAGGAAGGGAACAATATTTCATCCATCTGAGCCCACAATAGACTTTATAAATATTGTTAAAAAACAGTTAATAAAAGAAATTTCTGGAGATTTAAAGAATGATGCTAAAAAATACTTGAATGAATATATTGAAAAGACAGGGAAACAGCTAGATGTAAGAAAGTACTTAGATTATTATCCATTTCATCCTATGCTTATAGAAATATTAACTGAAAGATTCCCAGAACATGAGTTGTACCAGAGGACAAGAGCTTCATTAAAAATTCTATCAAAGATAATGATTGATATAGTAAAAAAGGTGAATAGTGGAGAAGAATTCAATACCCCTTATTTATTGCCAGGAGATATAGACTTGAATGCAATAAAGGATGATATTTCAAGTGAAAATATATTTCAGAAAAAGAACCTTATAAATATCATAACAGAGGACATAAATAATTCTGATAAAGATTTAAAAAAACTTTTAACTGTAGTATATTTATATTCTCTTTATCCTCACAAAGAAAAGGCAGGAATAACTTCAGAAAAATTATCTATTGCATTAATGAATTCAGAAATAGGGGATAAAGGCATAGAAGAAATGCTTTCAAAGTTTATGTTAGAGAATTCAATATATCTTACACAAAACCCTGAAAATGGATATTATTATTTCCTTAATCAGCCAAACTTAGATACAAGGATAAGACAGCTTGCTAGGGAAATTTCGGATGTTGGAGAGGAGATAAAAAATATACTGGACACCTTTATGCCAAAAGAACTTAAAGAAAAAGGTGTTTTAAATGGTAATCTAAATTTAATAAGTGTAGTAACAGGTAATATTGATATGAGTGAATTTGATGATAAAAAATTCAATATAATATTTTATTATTCTAATGAAGCGAATAGAAAAAATAAGGTAGAAGAATGGATTAAGAAAAATGAATTGAATGGTGTTAATTTTGAATATCGGAATGCTTGGGGGTTAATCTATCCGAAGGATGATGTTAATCCTGATGAGTTTGAATGGGAAGTAAAGAGACTGAAAGCAATAGAGATTTTACAGAAATCTGAAACTGATAAAGATATAAAAAAGTTGTACAATAATAAGAAAGCAGAAATAGATGATAAAATAATATCAAAGATAGGAATGGTTTTCAATGGCGGTTATACAATGAGGGAAGGAAATATAATAGAGCTAGAGTTTAACAGGGAAACAAAAGTTGAAGATTTTCTAAACAACATTATTGAAATTTTTAAAAGGCATGATAAGTTAGTTTTAGAACCCGATGATCTAAAACACTTAAATTATTTTTTTGATTCAATATTAGGCCAAAAGGATAAAATTAGTATTAATGAGGCATACAAACAAATATGTGAAAATACAAATTTGATTTTTGTGCCTTATAGCGTTTTTAAGGATATTATAATTAAAGGTGTTAAGCAAAAAGTAATAGAACCTTTAGATATTGATGAAAAGATCATTAATGAACCTTATAGCCAAAATTATTATTATATAGCAAAATATGAATATGTTAAAACACCTTCAGAAGGAACGGGGTCTCAACCGCCTAAACCACCTGAATCACCTGTATTAATAGGAGGAAAGCCAGAACCAGTATCGAAGATAACAAAGAACTCCTTTAAAATTAAAAAAATTAAATTAAATGAGGAAAAATTAATTGAGGTAATTTCTAAGGTTAAGGCTATATTGAACAGATTTGAAAATATTTTGTATTCAAATAAAATTAAGGGAAACTTTTCATTAATATTAGGCAAAGAGCAGAATGAACTGGAGTTTAATTTTGAACTCTCTCCTGATAAAATAAGAAAGGTAAGGAGCTTCTTGGACTCTTTTTCTCAGTTAACGAATGATAGTAAATATTATTTCTACATTATCTTTGAATTAGAATTAGATAAAGATAATTATGAAAAAATAAGAGAAAACTTGAAGGATTTTGATAATTATATAGTGGACAGGGATTGAAATGTTAACGGTATATGAAAATGATTTATATTTATTAAGTGAAACAAAAAATGCAATATCCTTAATATATGAAGATAGGTCAAGAATTACAAAATTAAGAATTGTTCGTGGGAGGGTTTATAAATGGAAAAAATCTATTATCAAATATCTTTCAAAGAAATTAAAGGTTGATGGAGAAATAAGATCTTATTACATAGGGTCAAGAATCTCAGTCTTAATAAGAATATTGCCGGAAATTGACAATAAAAGCGATGCTTATAAGATAGCGGATTTAATTTATATGATGGGGATAGAAGAAGTTGCATTTTGGTCCTGGAAAATAAATGAAAGGAAAAAGGATGCTATAAGATCATTTTTAGTAATGTATGGATTTAGGTGATTGATATGGGTCAGACATTTCTAGAGAAAGGTATTAAAACAAAAAGGCTTAATGAAGAGGCAAGAAGAGAAAAGCTGGGGCACACCCCAATAACCCTTATACATTATTGGCCAACAAGAAAGCCGTTGATTGTATCTAGGGCAGTAATTTTAGGTGCTCTTGCCACAGAAGATGTAATTTCAAGGGAGCAATTTGAAAAACTCATTTTTGGTAATGATAAAAATGGAGAAGCTTCTTTTAAATTTACTCCATGGAAAGAGAATAACTCAGAAAATTCATCAAAAGATGCAAAAAAACAAACTTATTTATCTAGGCCTAATAATTATGAAGCATATGAAAGAGTTTTAGAAAATGCAAAAAAGATTTACGGAGATCTTACCTTATATGACCCGTTTGCTGGTTCAGGCATGATTGGGTTTGAAGCATTGAGGCTTGGGCTTAATGTAGAACTTTCTGATAATAATCCTATTGCATACTTAATAATTAATGCAACAATCGAATATTCTAAAAAATATGGTGAAAAATTGGTAAATGATGTAAAAAGAGAAGGAAAAAGAATTATTGAAGAATTAAAGAAAGATTATGAAAAGTATTATCCAAAGTATAATGGCGAAGAGGTTAAATATTATTTATGGTCCTGGGCAGTTAAATGCCCTTACTGTGGAAGGATTACACCAATAGTGGATGACTGGAAAATTTCACCTAATAAATATGTTTCTTATGAAATAGAGGGAGACAACATTAAATTTAGTATCAAAGAAAGAATAAATGAGAATGATGGAAAGGGCAATGAGAACAGAGGAAAAGCAAGATGTCTTTTCTGTGAAGCCTCAATTTCCAACGAAGATATAGTGAAGGATATATCTGAGAATAAAAGGGAGATAATGCTCTGTATTACTACAAATAGAGAAAAATTTTTTACAGATGTGGATGATCAAATAAAATCATATCAAGAAGCATCTCAGGAATTAAAAAATAGATGGGAAGAATTAGGTAATTTTATTCCAAAGAATGACATTCCAAAAGATTCTAGATGTTTTCCTAGTTATAAATATCTGCAAAACATGTATAATCTTTTTAATGATAGGCAACTCCTTATAATATCAAGCCTAGCCAAAAAAATTAGGGAAACCATTGATTATTATGCAGAGAAAGATAAGGATTATGCAAAGGCAATTAGTGCATCCCTAGTAATGTGGTTAGGTAAAATTATAGATTTTAATTCAAGAAGTACTATATGGGCAACTACAAGGTTTACAATAGCACACGTTATGACATATAAAGGAGCAACTATAATATGGAAACACCCAGAAACTAATGTATTTTCAAAATCTTCGGGTTCTTTTAGCTCTTTATTAAATCAAGTTGTTGAAGGACTAGAATATTCAGTTCAGGAATTAAAAGATTCTAATAATATGAATATTAATATTGGTTCTGTATTAATGAAAAATGATAAAAAATATTCTATAATAATAACAGATCCACCTTATCATGATGATGTGCCATATTCAGAATTATCTGAATTCTTTTATTCATGGTATAAAAATATTCTTTATGATTATTTTCCAGAGGCGTTTAATTATGAAAGTGTTGACTCTTCAGAGGCTATAGAGATTGGTGGAGACAGGGATGAAGAAACATTTTATTCAAGGTTTTATAGGGCGATGAGAAATTTGTATGATTCTTTGAACGATAATGGAATTTTAGTACTGTTCTTTGCCCATAGTAATTTGGAAGTCTGGAAAAAAATTACACAAATCCTCTATGATTCGGGTTTCCATATTACCAGTGCTATACCAATTTCTACAGAAAATGAAAGTAACGTTATGGCTAGGGGAAAGAGGAGTATATATTATAGTTTAATTATTACACTTAGAAAAAGAGTGGAATATAAAGAGACCACATATTCTTCATTATTAAATGAAATTAGAAATGAAATAGATAAACAAAAAGATGAAATAGTTGAACTAGACTATGATCAGGGCGAGCTTCTATTATGGTCAGTAGGGCTTGGATTAAGAGTCTTAACTAAATACCAGAAAATTGAATCATTTACTCAGTCAAATATTACTTCTTCAATAATTGATTATGTCACCGAATTAATTCAAAAGCTATATTTGGATGAAGAAATAAAGAAGCTTGTAGGTCCTTTATCCATTGATTCCTTGATGTATTTCTATCTTTCAGTATTAAGGGATGGCTCTAGAGAAATAGATACTGATAAATATAATCAACTTTGTAAATCTTTTAATTTACAGCCAAAGGATTTAGAAGAAAATAAGCTTGTCATAATAATGAAAAACAAGGGCGCAAAGAGGATAAAAGTAAATGATTCGTTTTCCAGGGCAGAATTACTTGGCAATCTTAATGAAATTGCAGGCTCTTCAGTTCTTGATAAAATACAGAAATGTATTGTTGAATCAACTATGCATCCTATATATGAAACAGTTATTAAATATGCTCAGGAATCGAATTGGTCTGTAGATAATTTTATTTCAGCACTATATATTATTTATTATTTTGAGAAAAATTTGGAAAAAGTTAATGATTACGAGGATAATGAAATACTGCAAATAGGAAAAATATTAAAGGCAATAAAAGAGGTAGGTCATATAAAAAATCAAAGAATACTTGATGAATTTAAGGAGGAAAAATAATGACAAAGAATTTGGAACAGTTAAAACCTATACTTCAATTTCTAGCTAAATATACAGCAATGAAAATAGATTCAAAGTGGAAATATGATCCTACAATGGTTTTCGCAGTATCAAAAATAGACCTTCTTCCATTTCAGCTCATAGACTATCTAGAAATGATAAAAATGTATGAATTGCATGAAGAAATTGGGTCAGCAGGTGTGCGGTTTTTACTTGCATATGAAACCGGGTTAGGAAAGACAATACTTGCAGGTCTTTTCCTTAAAGATCTGATTATTAAGAATAATAATGCCAGGGTTCTTGTTGTATGCCCCAGACCTGCTATGTTGCAGTGGCAAAAAGAGATGCAGGATAAATTCGACCTGAATTTTTCAATTTATGATAATTTAAATGATTTAAAGGAAAAACTGCTAATTGCCAGTATAGATAAGTTGAAGAGAAAAAAGGAAAAGATTGATTATAGAGATACTAAATGGGATTTAGTAATAGTTGATGAATTACATCGGGCCACCTCTAAAGGTGATAATGATAAAGGGAATCAGAGGTATGAATTAATTAAATTATTGAGTTCAAGGACAATACATTTTTTAGGTCTTACAGCAACTCCTCATGACGGTAAAAGGGATCATTTTATAAGCCGTTTAAAGCTTATTTTTCCTTCCTTAACCGAAGATAATTTAGAAGAATATCTTAAAAAATATATGATCAGGAGAAGAAAGAAGGATGATGATGTTACTGATATTAATGGCAACCCTCTTTTCCCTTATGATGTAATAGTAAAAACGATTAAAATCAATGTTACAAAGGAAGAATTAGAATTTTATAAGGGAGTTGAGAACTATGTGAAAAACATGTACGGTAAGTCTGAAAATTATAATTCTCCTCGTGGTCTTGTTGCAACGATTATGGGTAGGCTGGTTTCAAGCTCTTGTTATACAGGAATTAATGCAATGGAAAGAAGGAAAAAAAGGATAGCTGAAAAAACAATAAAAAGTTTGAATTTAAAAGAGCTTTGGAATAAATTAAATGATAATGAGTTAATGGGGGAAGAAATAGATAAAATAATAGATGAACTACTTTCCATAATACCTGAAGCAGAAGGCTATAATTTGCAGGAAGAGATTGAAGAATTAGATAGATTAATAAATCTTGGTAAGGCAATAAATGTTGACAGTAAGTTAGAGAAACTGAAAGAAGCTATTAAAAATATTGAGGACAAAAAAATAGTAATTTTCAGTTCTTTTATAGATACTGCCGAATATTTATACCGAGAACTTTCAAAGATATATCCTGGGGGGACATACTTAGCCACTGGAAAATTGGATAAAAATCAACTTCAAACTAAAATAAAAGATTTCAGGGAAAAAGGTAAGATATTAATAGGTACAGATATATTGAATGAGTCTCTAAATCTCCAGGTTGCAAATGTTGTTATAAATTATGAACTTCCCTATAATCCAATAGTATATATTCAGCGTGTTGGGAGAGTTTTCAGGTATCCAATGAGGGATAATATACTAGTACAGAACTTTTCAAGTGTTTTAAATGTTGAAGAAAGGGCACTAGAAATAATCTACAACAAAGTAAATCAAATGGTAAAGGATTTTGATGAGGGCAGTGTTGAAATAATAGGCAATGTTATTACTGAAAATGAAACCATAAGAGCCATATTTGAAGAATATAAGGGGAAGAATGGTTTGAAGATAATAAATGAAGATTTTAATAATGCCTTTTTATCAATTGATGAGGTAAAAAGAACATTGAGTATTTCAGAATCCGCAAAAAGACACGTTAATATTTCTAATATCCTTGAAAATCCAAATGAAATGATATTTAAAGAAAATTTAATGCAACTTATAAATATTTTAAAGTTTCTTGGTTATGCAGGATTTACACCTGATGGTTTAATTGGATATGTTAAAGGAATTAATATAGAAAGATTATCAGTAGAAGATAGGGCAGTTCAAAAAGCAATTGAAATCGGAAAGAATTTTTCTCCACAAAAGATTTGTGTTATAGATGATGAATTAAAAGATGGAATAATTTTGGAAGTTGGGTTTTATGATAATAACGGAAATAAGGTAGATTCAAGGATTGTATATTTTGATGGTGAAAAATTTTCTGACCCACAATATATTATTGAGCTTTTTGGCGATGAGGATATTAGAAATAAAATATTCCCTTGTAAGGATGTTAATTTTAATGTAGATAATGATAAATTAAATAAAATATTATTGTCTGATGAATATATCAAAAATGAAAGAAATAAGATTTTAAACAGGGTCCTTGAATACTCAAATTACATTTTAGAATTTATTGATGAATTAAAGAAGGAGAAATCGGAAGGACTGAATATTCTAAACAACATTCCAAATACTGTTCTCGATCAAAGAAGGAATAGTCTTCCTCAGGAAGTATATCCAAAAATTGAAACCATAATTGGTATGATTGAAGTCAAAAAGATTTCAGAAGTAGAAAATTATTCAGGAATAGGATACGATCCAGAAGAAGTTTACGAACATGAAAAGCATAAAAAAGAGATTGAGAACAAAGCAATGGAAATAGTTATTAATAAACTGAAAGAAGATAGATGGGAAGTAGAGGATGTTCATGAGGATAATTTAGGGTATGACCTTAAAGCAATAAAGGATGGAAAACTGAGGTATATTGAGGTTAAAGGACTTTCTGATGCTGATTCAGAAAGTTTTATAATGACACTTAATGAATATAAAGCATCAAAATTCTATAAAGAAAATTATTATGTCTATTTAGTGCTAGATCCCTTAAATAATCCTATTATTAAGGAATTGTCACCTCCATTCGAGGCTCAAGAAAAATTAATTACACAATATGAAATAAAAATAAAATAATGGATGGTTTAATGTAAGTTTATATTTATTATAGAAAAAATTCTAAAAATGGTATAGTCATTCATTTATTTTTATTACGACAATTTATACAGATATAACAGCAATAGATACAAGACAGTTCAAGGGTAAGATAAGGTTAGTAACAGCAATAAAATTAATAAGAAAAGAAAATTGAAACTTTGAATTATGTTTTCAATGGTATTAACAAATCCCAGGTAAAGTATAAAGGCAACCTAAAGGCATCCCTTATACAATTATAGATGCATATTAACACGGATCATAATTGAAGCTTAATTCATTAATTTTTGAAACATCACCATTACTTTTTAAAAAAGATTTTAGCCATTCAGCTCTTTTATAACTTGTGCAGTTTCCGGCATTGGGTACATTAACATGGCAACACTTGATACCCTCTTCTTTAAGCTTATCCCACAAACTACTGAATATACGGTGGTATGATTTAGGTAGAAGGCTCCAAACCAAATAAATATTGTTTAATTTTAAGTATTTATAGAGGGTTTCCCATAAGGCATTTTTTTTCCAAAATTTATAGACCCTATTTAGGTCTTTGTCTACTGTATTTAGTCTGTCGTTAATTTTCAAATTATATACTTTAAGATATTCATCGGGCTTAGCTATACCATAGAATGCAGATATTATTAAAACACGTATATTGGATCGATTATCACTTAAATTTTCTATCAGTTTTTTAACTTCATTTTTGTAAAAATTTCCATTATAAAGTTTTATAGCTTTGATGTAAGGGGATCCAGGGTTTAAAATTCCATTTTTGTTTTCATCTCTTTCAGCAAGTTCCTTTGAATTACTGACAAGTTTTAGCAATTCATTTCTTAAATTTTCTATATTGGAAAGATCTGAATACGCTCCATGAGATTTTGATGGCAAAAATTTTTCCGTTTCTCGATTAATGAGGGTTTTTCTTTTAGAACACGGTATCAACACTAAAATATTTTGTTCGGTTGGAGTAGATTCCACAATTTCTCACCTATATCAGGAATTTTTAAATCTTCAAAATATTTTAAAAATTTTATTCTTTTTTCTTCCTGCTTTTCTTCAATTAATGGGGATATTTGCCAAATCAAGCTATCTAAATGAAATATGGTAATGTTTTTTCTTGTCTTTTGCAATTTATTTAATACGTCATTCCAAAAATCAGTATAGAAATCATTATTGTTTTTATTGCCGTTATTACCGGTTAATTTTTCTGTAAATTCACTAACCCTTGAATCCACAGGTATTGGTATCCCTTTCAAATCAGACACACATTCATCTGCCTTGAGTAAAGATATCCATAAGCATTTCATCGCAAATACAATAGTTTTTTTATCCTCTTTTTGCCCCATGACACCAGCAAGTTCTTTCCAAATATCTTTAAATTTACTCAAAACCTCATTAGGTTTGCTATTCCATAATGTATTTGATGCTAAATCATTATGCAAAAATTTTTCCAGTCGTTTTAATTTTGCTTCATGGAATCTCTCATTTTCATAAAATGGCTTTAATGAATTATAAATTTTATCAATATCAATTGGAGTATTTAAATCAGGTAAATATTTAGGAATTTCAGGCCAATAAACCTCTTCTGCTCTACCTTTTAATTGATAGTCGTTCAAACCTGCAGCAACCATTATAACTGAAGATCGATTAAAACCAAATTTATAAATCTGTTCAATGAATTTCCACTCAGGTTCTTTTCTAACAATTTCTTCCCAGGCCTCATCAGGGATATCAGAAAAAATTTTTATTAATTTTTCTTTTTTTAAGTTATTTTCATTTTCCAACATAAATATCAAAAATTAATAAATTTAATTCTAATATAAAAGATTTCATTTATATCTTTCCATAAATCCCCTCACAGATGGCAGGGAATAAGCAAAATTCACGAGAACGCAGTCCTCTGAGTCTCACAGTTCACCTTCCTTATAGATAATTCCTTTTGAATAGAGAGAAATGATTAATTCATCTATTCCAATGGACCTTGTCAGATACCCATGTTCTCAAATTCCCTTCTCTATACCTTGTTACTTTCAGATATTCAATTTCATATCTTAAATAACTTTGTTTTCATTGTTCTCTCATAATATCTATTCCTTTATATTGACATCTTTATATATGAACACATCCCTCTTTATGTGTCCATGAGGCTCTCGAGTTATTCGTTTAAAATTCTTTTTAACAGTTTCCACTAAATTCTTATTCAAGTCTTTCCATGTTTCTTCATACATCTTTTTTAGTTCAAAATAGGTATACATTCTGATGCATTAGAACTATCATCTTTGTATAAGAGTGTTTTAAATGTACACAAGATTTGGGACACTACGTTTCTTTATTATGAAATCAAATTTTAATATGATATTACGATGCTGAAATATGGCACTCTATAAAGATAAAAAATTAATTTTCAATTTAAAACTAATTCCAAATTATTTTTCAATCGAAAAAATAAATGCTTATTTTAAGAATAGTAAAAATATAGGCAGTGAGTTATTTAATGAAGTTTAAAGGCCTTAATTTAAGGACAATTTTATTTCCCTTTCTAGTAGCCATCTCAATGATTGCAGGACTATTTATGGGTTTTCA
>Ga0208683_100730_pt1 | contig 12383 bp, 7 predicted proteins | sample BED_Mat_host_9_1_FD_187141 | JGI IMG/M metagenome (GOLD analysis project Ga0208683, IMG submission 187141) | Extremophilic microbial mat communities from Yellowstone National Park, USA - BED_Mat_host_9_15 (SPAdes) (version 3) | ecosystem: Environmental > Aquatic > Thermal springs > Hot (42-90C) >... | reverse complement strand
GTAGCCAGCGATGCGTACCTTTCACTTGGAAAAGAAACTATTCGACCTCTCCAATATTGATCCCAGACTAAATAGCTATCTCAGTTGAAGAAGAATCCCAAACAGCCTTCCTCACACCTACCACGCCGTTAAAAATAGTCAGACATAATTAGATATTTTCCTCCAATTCCTCAGTTTAAGGCATAGTGCAAGGCGCAATACATGCGCAAAAAACTTCCCACTTTCAATTCCTCATTAAAGGATACAAGGTAAATTCCTTAATCAGGGCGACGTCTTTCGAGTCTCTTTCAATTCCTCATTAAAGGATACCTGTTTTCACTAGGTTAACCACCCTTATCACCTCGTCCACTTTCAATTCCTCATTAAAGGATACTTACATGTTCAGGATCGACGTGCGGGATCGAGGTATCTTTCAATTCCTCATTAAAGGATACTAATCAGTTACGACTTTATCAATAAACATACCACATTCACCTTTCAATTCCTCATTAAAGGATACACATGCTCGCCCGTATTTTTTACCAGGGTGAGTGAAACTTTCAATTCCTCATTAAAGGATACAATACTTACCGCAACGCGAACAATACCAGCAACAGCACTTTCAATTCCTCATTAAAGGATACCCGAAGAGGAAGAGCAAGATGAATTGAGCGACTCTAGTAACTTTCAATTCCTCATTAAAGGATACTGCTCACTGATAAAGTGGCACTTTTCTATGAGGACTTTCAATTCCTCATTAAAGGATACAGGGGAACATCGTTCCTTGCTTTGAGCGTGAAACTCTACCCTTTCAATTCCTCATTAAAGGATACACATAAGGTGTCCCAATTGCCAGAAGGATATAAAGCTTTCAATTCCTCATTAAAGGATACACAAATTCGTTAAAAAATGGATACAAAAAGCCATCAAACTTTCAATTCCTCATTAAAGGATACCGAAGACGTGTGGAAGTACGGCGCAGAGCTACTTTCAACTTTCAATTCCTCATTAAAGGATACAGGGTAAGTATCAAGAGCTAGAGGAGAATTATGGCGATCTTTCAATTCCTCATTAAAGGATACATAAGAAGAATTTAATGTTTAAGAGGTGAGAAACATGAGCTTTCAATTCCTCATTAAAGGATACTTAAGCGATACGAAGACGCTTGAAAAAGCGTTCTCGTCTTTCAATTCCTCATTAAAGGATACACACAGAGTTTTACAGCGTTAGAGAGTTCAAAGTGTCTTTCAATTCCTCATTAAAGGATACCAGGTGCGCCCATGGGAAGTAGTGCGACCCCAGCACTTTCAATTCCTCATTAAAGGATACCCGCGGTACACCCCGACGGTTCGTTTTGCGAACCCGTTTCTTTCAATTCCTCATTAAAGGATACGTCGAGAATGGCCTCACTCTCCACAGGCTCCAGTATCTTTCAATTCCTCATTAAAGGATACACGATTAGGTGTAGATACATGAATATCCAAATGATGGATGACTTTCAATTCCTCATTAAAGGATACCATAATAGTAAGACGTTTTTTCTTCGTATTCTAGTTTACCTTTCAATTCCTCATTAAAGGATACTTATTGCGGTTTCAAAATTTGTTAGAGATATGTTAACCTTTCAATTCCTCATTAAAGGATACAATATAGAGTTACTGTCGATTGGGGCGAAATAATACTTCTTTCAATTCCTCATTAAAGGATACTAAAACTACGCGATACCGCGATTGTTCTAAGTCTCAACTTTCAATTCCTCATTAAAGGATACCACTATTACGGCGCCGTCGGGCATTAATAGAAGAATAGTCTTTCAATTCCTCATTAAAGGATACGCGCAGCGGTCACAGGTACACAGGTGGGTGGTACGGCCTTTCAATTCCTCATTAAAGGATACACCCGCTCCGCACCGAACGCCAAAACAGCCTGTTGTACTTTCAATTCCTCATTAAAGGATACCGAGAAAAACTACGCTTGGATACGCACATTTAGACGTGACTCTTTCAATTCCTCATTAAAGGATACTGTGTATTAGCGCTTACAATTGTTACAAAAACAAACACTTTCAATTCCTCATTAAAGGATACTATCCGACTAACGCCAAGCCGTAGGTCACTAGGGCAGAAGCTTTCAATTCCTCATTAAAGGATACAAGGTAGTGTCAGCGATGCCACAAATAATCGATAATCCAACTTTCAATTCCTCATTAAAGGATACTCGGAGAGGTCAGAGTGTACGTTTTCCGTGGCATGAACTTTCAATTCCTCATTAAAGGATACTTACTACAGTGCCGCAGGTGTGGTATATTAGTAGCGCGGACTTTCAATTCCTCATTAAAGGATACCTACCATACAAGCACACACCCCTCCGAGCCTATGACCATCTTTCAATTCCTCATTAAAGGATACAGCAACTGGACTATTTCTACGGGAAGCTTAAGACCAAACCTTTCAATTCCTCATTAAAGGATACCGCGGCTGAAGAAAGCAAAAGCATTTTCGGGCGGGTTTACTTTCAATTCCTCATTAAAGGATACGAAAAAGAGAACCACATCCGATACCACATCCGATAAAACTTTCAATTCCTCATTAAAGGATACCAGGGAGAAGAGTAATACGAATAACCGAGCCTGTTAGGCGTCTTTCAATTCCTCATTAAAGGATACTGAGAGGCAACACTACTTTCACAGTTTTCACCGAACCCTTTCAATTCCTCATTAAAGGATACCGGAGTAGTGGTGCCTCCCTCCAAGGGTTTGAGCACGCTTTCAATTCCTCATTAAAGGATACCAGTTGGTCAGCGTTACTACTGCTGTCGACGAAAAGGTCTTTCAATTCCTCATTAAAGGATACATGCAATTAGGTATAGAATATTGTCTTTTCTGGAAAACTTTCAATTCCTCATTAAAGGATACCTGTGGAGAATGTATGGAATGGCACTGTTTGAATTGTTACGCTTTCAATTCCTCATTAAAGGATACCATCTAGCGCTCGACTCTGGCTTTCTGATTCAGATTTTGGCTTTCAATTCCTCATTAAAGGATACTTGCTTCACCTGTGCGGGTAGATTCGCCATGGCTTGCTCTTTCAATTCCTCATTAAAGGATACTATGAGGAAGGGAGTCAGGGGGCGAATAAGCAAGGGGTGACTTTCAATTCCTCATTAAAGGATACCGAAGATCACACATCACAGGCGGCTCGACTATGTTTCTTTCAATTCCTCATTAAAGGATACCGTAGGTTAAGGGTTCAACCGTGGCTTGTTGCGTATTCCTTTCAATTCCTCATTAAAGGATACTAGTGAAGGCTTTTCAGGCAAGGCTTTCGCGTAAGGGTGCTTTCAATTCCTCATTAAAGGATACTTTCGGTGGGTACTTGCAAATCGGTAGCCCAGAGGCTTTCAATTCCTCATTAAAGGATACTATCTTACTAACGGACGAAGAGATCGAAGCGGCTTTCGACTTTCAATTCCTCATTAAAGGATACCAGTGACCATGTTTGCCTGCCAGTTGTAAGGTTGTCTTTCAATTCCTCATTAAAGGATACATATACCCCTTCGTGATAACGGATATCGGTCAACCACTTTCAATTCCTCATTAAAGGATACTCGCTGTAACATACACCTCTCTATCAACAATGATTATTTCTTTCAATTCCTCATTAAAGGATACCCTCTATTTTGGAACACCTGTTCCTAACTCAGTTCCTTTCTTTCAATTCCTCATTAAAGGATACATTTCGAGAGAAACGCAAATTACAAGTGAAGACCACTTTCAATTCCTCATTAAAGGATACCATGAGTGAAAAGATGGGTGATAGCGGGATAAGAACTTTCAATTCCTCATTAAAGGATACAGATTCTAAAGGTGAATAGCAATGTGCGAAATGTGTGTATCCTTTCAATTCCTCATTAAAGGATACCAGGTGTCCATCAAATGTAGCATCCATTATGTAATACCCTCTTTCAATTCCTCATTAAAGGATACCACAATCACAGCACCAAGCGGCATAAACAGAAGAATAGTCTTTCAATTCCTCATTAAAGGATACTTCCCTTTCCAACCCGAAAAAATGTTGATTTTAATCTTTCAATTCCTCATTAAAGGATACGTGGAAAATGCGCTGGTATGTCGCTTTCTTCCTCTTTACTTTCAATTCCTCATTAAAGGATACATCGCAATGAAGAATAATCACTTTATCGTATATTTCCTTTCAATTCCTCATTAAAGGATACGGGAAAACCGTAAGACTAAGGGCTAAGGGTATTTTTATAGACTTTCAATTCCTCATTAAAGGATACAGAACTTGTGCGTTCAGGTGGAATGAAACTAGAAGCAAACTTTCAATTCCTCATTAAAGGATACGGATTTTCATAGAAGACTTAATAGACAGATTTGGCCTTTCAATTCCTCATTAAAGGATACCAAACTCGAAAATGTTTTCTTGTTCTGGGGTTGGTTGTCTTTCAATTCCTCATTAAAGGATACCCACCTCCAAGTGTAAGGAGCCAACCCACCACTCCACTTTCAATTCCTCATTAAAGGATACCAAAACGATTTAATCTTGGTGAGGTGAATAGCACTTTCAATTCCTCATTAAAGGATACCTGTCGTCAACAGTAGGGTTAGCCACCTCAGTTGTTATCACTTTCAATTCCTCATTAAAGGATACTTGTTCTCTTGCATAGGCGCGCACACCTGCCACAACTTTCAATTCCTCATTAAAGGATACAACTCTACGACACAGTGCTGTTCTGGATATACGTGTATCTTTCAATTCCTCATTAAAGGATACATGGTTAGCTGCGTTGTAGAGCTGCCTGTAACTCTCCGTCTTTCAATTCCTCATTAAAGGATACCGACAGCGAACACTGAACCATCACGCTCGAAGATGTAATCTTTCAATTCCTCATTAAAGGATACCAGGCTCTCGACCAAACAAGCTACTCACTTTTGGTCTTTCAATTCCTCATTAAAGGATACACTCACATATGAAGAGCTAAGAAAGATAGACATTAAGGGCTTTCAATTCCTCATTAAAGGATACCGTTTTCAGCCTCCTCCCTCGAGGTGGAGTGTGTCCCTTTCAATTCCTCATTAAAGGATACTGTTTTGTAGATCAGCAAGCGCGTTCAGAATCTCAATCTTTCAATTCCTCATTAAAGGATACGATCTCATTTATAAGTATTTCATGTACGACCCAAGCTTTCAATTCCTCATTAAAGGATACCATAGAAAAAACGATAATAGAGGACGTGGCTCGCCGAATCTTTCAATTCCTCATTAAAGGATACCGTGTGGGTGAGTATGACCCTGTGGAAGACGTTTTTCTCTTTCAATTCCTCATTAAAGGATACACCAAATTAGTCAGGAATTAGACCGACTCAAGGCGGTTACTTTCAATTCCTCATTAAAGGATACACGGCTAAAAGCCTTAGCGTCCCGCAAGTGGTGAGTAGCACTTTCAATTCCTCATTAAAGGATACACGTCTCTGCTGTCAATGTTAGAGTAGTATGGTTGTTTACTTTCAATTCCTCATTAAAGGATACTTAACACGGTTGCCTGAAGGTAAGGTACTTACGGAAGACGCTTTCAATTCCTCATTAAAGGATACAGTAAAGAATCCTATAACTGGGCGTCTGTCCATGTTTTTGCTTTCAATTCCTCATTAAAGGATACGGCGCCATGTGCTGGCACCCACAGCTCGACGCCGACTTTCAATTCCTCATTAAAGGATACGAAGGAAAAGAAGAGCGGTGATTGGCGTTGAGGCTGGTAACTTTCAATTCCTCATTAAAGGATACTCACGTTTACCGAAACCTTCCCGATTCACATACCTTTAACTTTCAATTCCTCATTAAAGGATACATACCCCTTCGTTGATATGGGATATCGACCAAACCACTTTCAATTCCTCATTAAAGGATACAGACATGAGGAAAAGAAGCAAGCGGAGCGCGCTATAATCTTTCAATTCCTCATTAAAGGATACCGTAAGGATAGAGCATTTTGTCATCTCTCTTTACCATGCTTTCAATTCCTCATTAAAGGATACTGTTATTGTTAACAGCGTTACAAGTAAAGCCTGAGGGACTTTCAATTCCTCATTAAAGGATACGAAATAGAGCAGGAAACGGGAGCAAGCAGGCGTACGATTGCTTTCAATTCCTCATTAAAGGATACAGGATTACCACGGTGGCGATGAGTCTACCGAATCAATGCCCTTTCAATTCCTCATTAAAGGATACCCGAAGGTTGAACGACTTTGAGCGATTCAAGTATTTGTCTTTCAATTCCTCATTAAAGGATACCAAGAATTTAGCTGGGAATAGAAAGGCAAAAACCACCGCAACTTTCAATTCCTCATTAAAGGATACGTAAACACCCTGCCTATCATACCGAGCCTCTTCCGAAGCCTTTCAATTCCTCATTAAAGGATACTGAACGTCTTCAAGCTCTAGCTTTACGCCCTTCACTCTTTCTTTCAATTCCTCATTAAAGGATACAAAAGTGCAAAGCTCGTCCTCAAGCTATTCGATGAAAAAGCTTTCAATTCCTCATTAAAGGATACGAGCGATGCGATCCTGTCTAACCACTGTGCGAAACTTTCAATTCCTCATTAAAGGATACCGTCGGTGCGTGGCCGCTACTCGTGGTCGTAGTGATCGCTTTCAATTCCTCATTAAAGGATACACGATATGGGATATCGGCGAAAGCCATGACGCAGGAACTTTCAATTCCTCATTAAAGGATACCAGGCTTCACGCAGTTTGTGGGAACCCTACCTTTGTGAAACTTTCAATTCCTCATTAAAGGATACCTAATGGCTCAAGGTAAACCAGACATTGTCCCACTCAACTTTCAATTCCTCATTAAAGGATACTTGCGAGTGTGGGACGGCTAGAAGTTGGCGAATATTCATCTTTCAATTCCTCATTAAAGGATACAAGCACCATGAACCGCCTCTTTTGTTGTTGTTTCTCTTTCAATTCCTCATTAAAGGATACGCATAGTGTTGATTTAGACAATAAATTCAGAACATTCTTTCAATTCCTCATTAAAGGATACTCAAAGCCATTTCTATCAGCTCTTCTGTTGCTTGTCTTGCTTTCAATTCCTCATTAAAGGATACCTGGACGATGAAGCGTATGCGGCTCTCAACGCGTTAACTTTCAATTCCTCATTAAAGGATACGTGTTTACATCAAGTTTTCGCTCTTTTTGTGGAATAACCACCTTTCAATTCCTCATTAAAGGATACCGCAATGGAAAAACTACAACAAGTGATTGACTATGTAGTCTTTCAATTCCTCATTAAAGGATACAGGTCTGTCACCGTCTGTACCTGTGCCATAAACTCTTCTTTCAATTCCTCATTAAAGGATACCTTTATCCCTAGCAGACTCAGTAAGATTGGAGGATCTTTCAATTCCTCATTAAAGGATACCTAGCAGGGTTGGCAGGGTTTGTTGCAGGAACGGCAACTCTTTCAATTCCTCATTAAAGGATACGATGCTTATAAAAGAAGCCCAAGATAACTATCCCGACTTTCAATTCCTCATTAAAGGATACTAAACATGGGCTACTATGTCACCCAGGACAAAAAGGCTTTCAATTCCTCATTAAAGGATACTCAGGAGTTAGGGGAACTTCCACATGTGTGTGGAAATACTTTCAATTCCTCATTAAAGGATACACGTTAGGTTCCAAAAATGGTGGGCTTTCGGTGTACCTTTCAATTCCTCATTAAAGGATACACGATAAGGACAGCGGTTGCAACCACTGCGATTACAAGACCTTTCAATTCCTCATTAAAGGATACTGAACCCAGTTGTTCACCGCTGTTTCGGGACTACGTACTTTCAATTCCTCATTAAAGGATACAACCTTCACAGGTAGCGGAGAGGATAGCCGAGTTCCACCTTTCAATTCCTCATTAAAGGATACAAACTAGTGTTCCTTGGCGATGTAGAGTATGGCGAAACACTTTCAATTCCTCATTAAAGGATACTGGCAGGGGAACATCACACTTAATGCTTACCCTGGTGGAGGCTTTCAATTCCTCATTAAAGGATACTCACAGAAGACGGCGTGATCCGCGACTACTACTTAGAACTTTCAATTCCTCATTAAAGGATACACGTGGAGGTGGGTGTGGCCAGACGGCTACACTCAAGTCTTTCAATTCCTCATTAAAGGATACATCAACGGCTACGAGTACACCTTGAAAAACTTTTACTTTCAATTCCTCATTAAAGGATACAAATTCGCCCGTGGGGTACGCAGGCTTTTGAGTACCACTTTCAATTCCTCATTAAAGGATACTCGTCAAAAAACCTAACTTTTAGCGACACCGGTGGGGCTACTTTCAATTCCTCATTAAAGGATACCGCATCGTTGGACTTTGAGAATGAGCAAAAAACATTACTCTTTCAATTCCTCATTAAAGGATACTTCTTCTTGCGGTTGTTGTGGTTCTTCTTGCTCTTCCTTTCAATTCCTCATTAAAGGATACCACACCGATAACCTTTCTGGAAGAGTTACCAGACAACATACTTTCAATTCCTCATTAAAGGATACCCTAAGCACCTTTCCTTCGGGTAACCTTGTAAGTAACCTTTCAATTCCTCATTAAAGGATACAACGTCGACCACTACGTGCAATTGTTTGCCATATATAGCTTTCAATTCCTCATTAAAGGATACTGGCTAACCCTACTGTTGACGACAGTGTGGTTGTGAACATCTTTCAATTCCTCATTAAAGGATACCGTAAAGGTTGTTAGACTTGGTCAAAAGCGGTCACCTTTCAATTCCTCATTAAAGGATACCGGTCAGTACTACCCTGACAAGTTGGGCTCAATCTTCGCTTTCAATTCCTCATTAAAGGATACTAATTGACGCAATGAACTACATCATTAACGCAATGATTAACTTTCAATTCCTCATTAAAGGATACGGTGTTGGTAGTAAGTCGTGAATAATTAAGAAATATCTTTCAATTCCTCATTAAAGGATACACAACACAATCGATGAATACGCTTTCGCAATACAACTTTCAATTCCTCATTAAAGGATACCATTGAGCTCGGGTTGTATCGCAGAGTAGCACGGAGTACCCTTTCAATTCCTCATTAAAGGATACTAGTAACACAAGCAAGGCGTGTAACTATACTTGCCGATAGCTTTCAATTCCTCATTAAAGGATACGACACTCTTGGACAGTTTGCTCTGGACGTCGTTTCTTTCAATTCCTCATTAAAGGATACCGGAACGTGCTAAGTGGCTTATACCCTTGTGCGCAGAAAACTTTCAATTCCTCATTAAAGGATACCGCACTGTCTCTTAACGTCTGTAGGACGTTCGAGGTAGACTTTCAATTCCTCATTAAAGGATACCCGTTACAGGCGAAATTAAGGGGTGGCTGGATCCGGCTTTCAATTCCTCATTAAAGGATACATACGCCAAGCTTTTTGGTTAGCCTCTAAACTCTCTGATACTTTCAATTCCTCATTAAAGGATACTCTGGGTCGTTTACTTCATCAGTGAGTTGCATAGCGCTTTCAATTCCTCATTAAAGGATACAAACGGTTAATGTACGCCGAACAGATATTAACCGAATTGCTCTTTCAATTCCTCATTAAAGGATACGTTGCCCGACGCGCTATATGCCGCAGTGATAATAACTTTCAATTCCTCATTAAAGGATACACCACAATCAGGTGAAAAACATGTCAAACCCAAACTTTCCTTTCAATTCCTCATTAAAGGATACAGCACTCTGCTGTCCAGCGACCCTCGGCGTCGTAACAAGCTTTCAATTCCTCATTAAAGGATACCCACAGTTGCGGCCAACGACGCATTCGAGATGCTGAAACTTTCAATTCCTCATTAAAGGATACATACCAGCACACACCGTCCGAGTCCCAAGCGGTGTGTGTATCTTTCAATTCCTCATTAAAGGATACTAGGTGTATTGTGTATGTCGTAGGGTCAAAACAAGCTACTTTCAATTCCTCATTAAAGGATACATACCTCCACTTCTGGGGGTAATTCGTGGGTATTATGTCTTTCAATTCCTCATTAAAGGATACCAGGGTCGGAACCTTCTCGTGGTGGAGGGGGTCTGGTCCTTTCAATTCCTCATTAAAGGATACGTAGTTTGGTGCCTCGCCCTGCATCTCTGCCCATATTTTCTTTCAATTCCTCATTAAAGGATACTGGTTCGGGAACTGAGGGTGAACGAGAAAATGCTTTTTGCTTTCAATTCCTCATTAAAGGATACCAAAACAAAGATACACTGGGAGAAGCTTTCAATGGAAGACCCTTTCAATTCCTCATTAAAGGATACCTACGAAGCACGCTAGGTTTGTGGGAAGATGACGAATACTTTCAATTCCTCATTAAAGGATACTTGCAACGGTCCAAGCGTGTCAAACGCGGATTTTTCTTTCAATTCCTCATTAAAGGATACCCAACTCCACCCTGAGGAGGATTTGGCAACCCTCCTTCTTTCAATTCCTCATTAAAGGATACAAATTAAGGCCGCACGTAACCCTAACGAGTAAAGGCTTTCAATTCCTCATTAAAGGATACTCGCGTAGAAAAGTGGTTGCAACGAAATATTTTATCTTTCAATTCCTCATTAAAGGATACGCGTGTATGTTCAGCTGAGTGCGTCTTGGAGTGGCTTTCAATTCCTCATTAAAGGATACGTTTAACGCCGCAGGCACTGAATACCTAATCCCTGACTTTCAATTCCTCATTAAAGGATACGGAAAAAAGCGAAAAAATATCATCCCTTCATGCATGCTTTCAATTCCTCATTAAAGGATACTTGAAAGTTGTCCTGAGTGTAGCGACGAAGGGGGGTACCTTTCAATTCCTCATTAAAGGATACTAAACCACGAGCATTATGATGGGTATCGAATAGTGACTTTCAATTCCTCATTAAAGGATACTAAGGCTCTGGTCAAAAGCAAAGTCATTGTAGATGATTTCTTTCAATTCCTCATTAAAGGATACTTGAAATAGAAGGGTTTAACTGTGAAGGATGCGGCAAGAACTTTCAATTCCTCATTAAAGGATACAATGGCGATCGCAGACTCGGATTTCCAAGGAATATACTACCTTTCAATTCCTCATTAAAGGATACTAGGGGAGAACAATGGCAACACCGCTGAACAAACTCTTTCAATTCCTCATTAAAGGATACCGTAAGCTATATATTAGCAAAAACCAAAAAGTTTATATGTCTTTCAATTCCTCATTAAAGGATACTTGTTTAAAACAGGCTTATCAGGATTAGAATAATCAATCCTTTCAATTCCTCATTAAAGGATACATAGAGTTAAGGGTAACGTCAGCCTTCTCTCGTTCGCTTACTTTCAATTCCTCATTAAAGGATACCAGCATGACGGAAGAGGAAAAGCAAATCCTTCAAAAAGCACTTTCAATTCCTCATTAAAGGATACAGAGACAGCTACTTTCAGGTATCCCTGTGTCGTTTTCCTTTCAATTCCTCATTAAAGGATACAACAAAGCAGGAAAAATACTTAAAGCTTGTGTCTCAACTTTCAATTCCTCATTAAAGGATACTAGGCACTCTTTACCTCCGTAGCGATCGACTGTCCACGTCTTTCAATTCCTCATTAAAGGATACGACCCCTCTACAATCATCTCGGCTTTAAGTCTTGCCTTTCAATTCCTCATTAAAGGATACAGTTGCGACTTTCGACGACACAGCAAGCGAAGAGATTCTTTCAATTCCTCATTAAAGGATACCAGAGTGGAAAGAGAAAATGGGGGAGAGTTGCGGGACGCTACTTTCAATTCCTCATTAAAGGATACCAACCAGAGTTCTTGAAAACATAGCTAACATGAAAAAGTACTTTCAATTCCTCATTAAAGGATACCGGCTTCGAACAAACCCAATGTTCAACCCGCTTCTGTCACCTTTCAATTCCTCATTAAAGGATACTGGACGAGCACTCTGAACGCTTACCTCGAGGAGGATAACACTTTCAATTCCTCATTAAAGGATACAAAAATTTACAAAGGCACGGGCGGATCAGTTTTGCGAAACTTTCAATTCCTCATTAAAGGATACACGCAACTGTTTGGTTGCCTGCTGACGATGTTGCAACGTTTTGCGAAACTTTCAATTCCTCATTAAAGGATACCAGTGCTTGAGCAGAACATTTACCCCTCTCCCTCCTTTGCTTTCAATTCCTCATTAAAGGATACAAAATCATTGCACGTGTTGGTATACGCCAAGCTTTTCTTTCAATTCCTCATTAAAGGATACAACATAGGCACTTAAGGGTGGAAACGACATAGACATTCTTTCAATTCCTCATTAAAGGATACTTGATGTAGGGCTTCCATTTACGCCTTCCATTACTGAC
>Ga0208683_100728_pt1 | contig 12386 bp, 29 predicted proteins | sample BED_Mat_host_9_1_FD_187141 | JGI IMG/M metagenome (GOLD analysis project Ga0208683, IMG submission 187141) | Extremophilic microbial mat communities from Yellowstone National Park, USA - BED_Mat_host_9_15 (SPAdes) (version 3) | ecosystem: Environmental > Aquatic > Thermal springs > Hot (42-90C) >... | reverse complement strand
ACTTGGATAGGAAGGTGTGGGAGTGGTTTCAGAGGGAGTCTTACAGCCTCTTCGACTGGTTGAAGTCGGTGGCGTGGATTGTGCGCTGCTCGTCGTGTAATGCTAGGGTGAGACCCAACCAGTTCCTGGTGGAGCGTGTGGGTGAGTACCTAGAGGCGGAGGACGTCTTCATAGTGAAGGAGAGGAGGTACTGGTGCACGCGTCCCAGGTGCACCGCGCGCTACTTTGTGCGTATGGCCATGAACACTGAGGGTGAAGAAGGGGAGAAGCTCAGAAAGCAACTCAAGGAGCTCAGCAAGAAGAACCCCTACATCGCGAAGGAGATAGAGCGCCTAGGTCGCGAAGTCATCAAAAACCTGGGTTGAAAAGTTAGGGTGGAGAGTTAGTAGCTTCTTTGTCTTCCTTTTTCAATGTCGTCGAACACGGTCTGAAAACGTTTCTTTATCTCCACTGAATCAGGGTCGCCTGGTGCGGGTTGCCTCACGAGGGGCTGGACATGTAGGATAGTATCCGGGGGGAACAGGCGGACGGGGATAATGTAGCCAGTGCTGCGGTATATGGAGCCGTTATAGTTTGTTGGCACCGCGGTTTTCTCCTTCAATTGAAGCTCCCTGGCACAGTTCTCAAGGAATCTCCTCTCCCTTAATTTCCTCAGATTGAAAATGAATGCGTCAGCGCTTTTCGGGCTATCCTCGTCAGCCCAGTGGTAAAATATTGCGTCCGCTGTGCTCGTGTAATACCAGCCCCGCTTCTTTCCGGGGACTGACCAGGTTTCAAGCCAGATATCTGGGTCATTCGGATTATAGTATTTTGTGCTGCGTGTCTTAACTTCTATGTTGATCGGTTTCCCATTTAATATTAAATCTATACCTGACAGCTGGAGCCTTCTACCCTCTGGGTCATTGTAATCAGCGACCTTTATGAATGGCAGGTACCCAATGCTTTCCCTCAGGACGCGCTCCCATATTTCCCCTCTCCGCAGGCTATCCTGAAAATCCACTGGCTTGTTATACTTCATTGCCCCACGCCTCCCACCCCCCCCTTCTGCTGCGGGCAAACAACTCGATCTTGGAGTGGTTGGGATACATCTTCTCAATTAATTCATAGAAGATATCGGGTTTCTTTGAGTGTTCAGCTCTTTCAGCGAATACTACGCTTTCAGGTCTATTTTCTGGGAGTGGAGCGCCTATCCCATCGCCCCTCACACCGATTAAAAGGAGCTCATGTTTCACCCTGACATAATAACCCATTCCAATCTTATCTTTGACCCAGACCATACAGGTGCGATAGGAGAACCCCCATGCCCTCATAACCTCCAATGCTTCTTCAAGCTTGGGTGCCGGCGCCCACAGGAAAAGCAGTGCATCATCATCAGCTGGTATTCTGATTGCCTTAATCTTCTCCAATTCCATGGTGGGATAATGGTTCTCTATCTCCCTCCCCGCGGAAACCGAGTGCTCGTATTCCCATGGGGGGTCAGCGTAGATAATGCTGAATTTCCCCTCTGGGAGAGGCTTGGCGTTCCGGTTCTTCTCAGCATTGTTGACCTCTCTGATAATCGAGCGGATATCCTTCCCGGTCTCAAGCTTCTTTTCCAGCACTATTTCCCTTTTACCTTCTGGGAGCCGGGCTATGATTTTCGCCTCATGTATCTGAAGCTCCCCTGATTCCAGTTTCTTATACACTTCGGGTGCCTTCTTCTCTATTTCCTGAACCGTCCTAACCTTCCATTCAGAGACCTTGAACTTTTCGGACGCTATTTTACGGGTATCAACTTCACGCCCCCCATTCTCCTTGTCGGAGACAGTCTCCGACAAGTATTTTTGCTCTGGTCTCCATCTTTTTTCAATGGCATTTTCTCCCCTTTGCTTTTTCGCCTTCTCGCTCAATATCTTCCTGTACTCGTTAGCTAGGACAGCCTTCTGCCCCTCCGTGAGATGCCTCCTGTTTAACGAAACTGAAATGAGGTACTCGTCTTCGTCTATGCCCACGAGCTCGGGGATCCTCACCTCAACCTCTTCAATCCCGAGCTCCCTGGCTGCTTTAACCCTCTGGTGCCCGTCTAATATAACGTTGTCGGGTGTAATATCGATGGGTTGCAGGATCCCGTTACGCTTTACGTCTTCTAGGAGATTAGCGTAGTCCTCTGGGGACATGGGGGGTATCAGCTCCCGGTGAGGGTGAGGCTTGAGTTCAGAGATTTTCCTTCTCGTCCTCACCACGATTCCCAGCTGTTTCCCAGAACCTTCAGCGCCGGTCATTTACCCCGCTCGCCTCCTCCAGGTATTTTCTCACAGCCTCCCTGATCAGATCCTGCCTATTCCTGAACCCTTTTCTCTCCACTAATTCATCTAATTCCGCTATCGTGGTTCTCTTGAACCGCACGATTACCGCGTTGTTCCTGTATTGCTTCAGTTTCTCAACTATTTCAGACGATACCATTTGGTAACATTAGACACCACCCATATAAAAAACTTTCTAGGCGGCTATTTCCCGCTCTGCACCCCTAGGAGTAGTGTGAGTAATTGTACTTGTTCTGGGGGTAGCCTGTCGGCCTCCATGTGGAGGAGTGCTGCGAGGTAGCCTCTGAGCCCCGTGCCCGTGAGGAGGGCGATTAAAAGCGCGTCCCTCTCAGTGTGGCCCCACATCCTCCTATGGGTTGGACCCCACACCCTGAGCGCAACGGGGTGATCCACCAAGCTATTGATGAGGTCAGCTGTCTTCTCATCGATGAGCCCCAGGCTCCGCAGATACGTGTACCTATTGTGGAACGCTCGCTCCGGCACTAAGCATTACCTCCTCGATCTTAGTGAAAACAGAGAGAGCTATCTCCTGGAACTCTTGGGATAAATACTCAAGAAAAACTCTTCGGAATGTGAAGTAATCCATCTCGTCTAGTATTAGGGACTCGTAGAGGGGTCTCGCGTCCCACCCGTCTTGGTGGGCTGTCTCTAGGAGTATGCGGAGATAGGGGTCGATTTCGAGGAGCGCGGGCACCGAGACCATTTACTTCACTTCTTTTTTCTCCTCTTCTCGCACTGGTAGGGTTCCCACAGGTTGCGTGTAGCCTCCACTTCTTCTTCGAGCCATGCGCGTGCGTCCTCCCTGTACGCGGGTTGATAGCGTGTGTAGCGGTCAGCGTAGCCAGCCATCGCCCTCCCCAGAGCCCTGTAAGCCCTGAGGAGCCCCGACTTATCCGCGCTGTTCCTCGTCTCATCCTGGTTGATCAGGCAGGGTGGAAGCGTGTCTTTAGCGTCTGGAAACATCCCGTAGAAGCTGTTCAGGGTGTACTCGTAGCCGTTAATCAGCATCGAGTCAGACCAGTAGTAAGGCTTCGTGGGTTCATCCTCGAATCTGGGTGCCTCCTGCTCAGCCTGCCTGATTATCGCCTTACTCGCCTCACTCAGCTTGACCCCGTATATCTCCTCAAGCTTCTCAGCTACATCCTTCTTTCTAACTATGAAGGGCATCCCTCTTTCTTTTCCTCCTTTTCTTTCCCTCCTTAGGTATGGGAACAGGGGTGGTTGAAGGCACAATGATTATTTCCTCCGAGGTAAAGTAGTAAAACTCGTTAACCTGCTCCATATACTTGTTGTACGCCTCTAAGAGTTCCTTGAGCTCCAAGATATTCACGTTGCCCCCAGAGTCTTCACTCATCTCGTATTACCCGTGGAGTGGTGTCACCATGACGCGCTCAGGGCTCCTCTCAAGCCTCCTTATTTTTTCCTGGATGTAGGGGTGCCTCTTCTCCTCCTCTGATAACACTTCATCCATGCATGCCAGGGTTTTACGCACCACGGCGTCGCTGTGTAGCGTCTCATGCTCAGAGCAGTGCGCCACCTCCTCGCAAATAGCGGACTTAAGCTTGGCTTTAGCCCCCACCTCATCCAGTCTTCTTCTTTGCATTATAACCTCTCTTTTGGGGAGCTCAATCACACATGTACCCGCCTCATCATGGTAGGCGTGGGCTCTCGTACCGATCTCGGATGCGGGTGACAGGAACATTATTTTTACTCTCTCCGTGGTGTTAGCCACCCTCTTCGCGGCGTGCACCACGCTCACCACGTCGAAGCCCAAAGCGGATTCAACTTCCTCCCTACTCAACCCCCCACCACCCACCTGGTTTACGCCCCCTTCTTCAACTCTTCCAGTTCCTTCCGGATTTCATCCCAGGTTTTACCCTCTGGTACAATCATCTTCTTCTGTTCGCCTTTCACGTAGTAGAAAGCGGTGGGTGTACCCTTCACACCGAGCTGCTCAGCGAGCCCCATGCACTCAGCGTCCTCCACACCCGCCTCAACGATTGTCACATCGTCCCCCAGAGCCTTCTCAGCCTCCTCCAGGAAGGGGGGACAGTAGGGGCACCCCTCAGCTGTGAAGACCACGAGCGCACCCTTCTCCGAAGCCTCACTTATCTTTTTGAGGTTTTCAAGGCTACATGAAAGCACAGCTTCCTCTTCTCCTTTCCCTTGCTCTCCCTCTTTTTTACTATCAGACATACAATACTCAACTCCTCTTCCCAGTATTATGGTTATCCCCCTCAAAAAGTTTTTCCAGCGCCTTCTTCGCGGCTTCCAAATCTCCAGTGAAAGAAAGAACGAGTGTGCCTGCCAAAAAAGCGAGCCACCACCTCAGCCTCCTTTTAAACCCCAAGACTCTACTTCCCCTTCGCCTCTAAGTTCCGCAGCCTGTCATCGATCTTGTTGAGTGTGTTCTTGATCTCCAGAATGTCCTGCTTTATGGGTTCGAGTTTGCTGTCGAGCGTGCGTCCTATATTTCCTTCTAGGATGGATTGGTTGATGAGGTTGTGCACCTCCTCCTCAATCTTCTTCCTCTCCTCTGAGAGCTGGAGGAAGGTCACCCGGTTACGCGCATAGTAAACCTGCATGGCGCCCAGCGTGATCACGCCCATGAGGCTCAGCGCCGAGATGATTGTTGAGGGGTCAAGCACCACTACCCAGTTCACCCACCACTATTCTTCCCCGATTCTTTGAGGAGGATGAGTAGGCCGAAGAAGAAGATTGTGCCACCCACACCTAGGAGTAGGAGGGGGAGGTCGCTGGAGCCCTGACCAGTGTTCGCCTGGCTCCGCCCTCCAGTGTAACCCTGAACTGGGTGAGCGTGATCCCCTCCCTGTGAGAGTTCACCCGCCTTCTCCCTCCACTTCCTGTACTCTTCTAGGCGCCTCATGCAGGGAGCGCACTGCGTGTTAGGGGGAGGGGACAACACTCAGCCACCCCCCCTGAAGAGGAGCTTCTCGAACGCCAGCTTTATCCTGAGAGGCCACTTCGACGGGTCCCGCTCACACCGCCTGCACATGTATTCTCTGCAGATCGGGCAGTACTCCACGTCCTCCGTGGACCCACAGATAACACACCGAGGCACAGTTATCCACCACCCAGTCAGTTAGGCTACCTGTATGAGTACGGTGTTGCTTCGAGCCGTGGAGCCATCGGTGAACTGCACCACAGCGTACACGTAAACCGTGGACTGCTGGTTTATCTCACCGTAGTTGAAGGTGAAGGCGTTACCCGTCTGCGCAGCATTCCACTGGAAGGTTTGACCAGGGCTGAAGGGTCCACCCAAGCTCTGCGCGTAGTAACCCGTCACGGAGGCGGGCTGCACACTGGGGTTATTGCTGGCGGCGAACACGGTTGCCTCCACGGTGGCCCCACTCTGGAACTGGTATGATGGCGCCACGAGCCCCGGAGAAGAACCAGTGTTGATTAACAAAACAGCGAAGTTTCCCGTTGCACCCGAAGTGGGTGGTTGGGCGCCTAGGAGGGTTGGGAGGAAGTATCCCCCCGCGAAGCCCAGGGCGAAGCCCCCTAAGCCGAGAGCAACATCTTTCCCCGAAACCATGATTCCCTAAATGTATTCGCGATAAATATGTGTTTTGATACACCCACGCTGAACGTGGAGTCAAATCCCACGCATTCTCTGGAGGAATTCTTCTTCTGTGACCTCGGTTATAAGTTAAAAACGAGAACCGTGAATAAAAAAGTTTCAGAAGAAGGAGGGGAAAAAGGAGAGGAGAGAAGAGGAGAGGAGGGAGGGAGGGAGGTGGGCTAGTCTACCTCGAAGTACTCGCCAGCCATCGCGGCTCCAGCGGAACCGGGGAGAGCTCCGGGGCCGAAGAGCTTGGTGCCCTTGAATGGCTGGGCGCATATCTTGGCGACACCGTGCACCTGTTTACCACTGTATCCTCTTGTGCCTGGGAGTATGGTGTTCCTCACACAGCCACCCACTGGGCGACCGATCTTCTCTGTGAACGCCTTCTGCACTCTGCCTTCCCTCACAACTCTGCTGACGAAGGGCCTCAGGTTCTTGCTGATCTTGATTCTCCGACCCGGCTTCTTGAAGCTCTGCCTCACCGCGGCTTGTAGCCTCTGAGTCGCCTCCGGCGTTGCGCCTGGAGGTATATATGCTGTTTCAGCACGTGCGGACATATCCAATCAGGTATACTTAGTGGGTAGAAGCTTATAAACTTGGGTGGAGAAAGTGGAATCGTGCCGAAGAGTTACAGAAGTTTGAAGGTACCCGAGGAGACATGGGTTAAAATCGTTGAGGTCAGAGGGTATCTTGAGCGGAGCAACCACACCCGGATCACGCTCTGGGAGGCCGTGGACACGGTTATGGATGAAGTCCTCAAACAGATCAAAAGAGTGGAGAAGGGGAGGAGGAGCCCTGCTTACCCAAGGGGGTAGAGGAAAAACTATATTTTCGGGTGGCGTGTTAAGTATTCATGGTTTCCACTGAGGAGAAGATACTGATTGGGGGCGGGGTTGCGGGGGTAGCCGCCCTAGTCGCACTCATAGCGCTCACCCAGCAGAAGGCCACCACCACCACGCCACCCACGACCACGACGACGGGCGCACAGATCACGCTTACAGCACCCACATCGGATACGGTGGGTACACCCATCACTGTGACGGCGACCTACACGTTGAACGGTAAACCCATGAGTGGAGTCACCCTATACCTCTTCTACTACTACTCGGCTAGCCCCGTGACCGCTTCGAGTATACCCTCCACGAGCTTCACCCTGGTATCCTCCGCGACAACCGACTCGAATGGGGAGGCTAGCTGGGAGTTCACACCCACCGAGGCGGGGTACTACTACCTCGTAGCATCCAACAACAACCCACCTTCTTAGCCAGCCATACGAAGCTAAGAACCGTGAACTCTGGTGCGGAAAAATGAGTCTGGATAAGTGGATGGAGAAGGAGCTCGGCGAAGAGGAGCGTAAAAGGGGAGGGGAGGGGTTGAAGCGCTACGCTTCTGGGTTACCCACCGCAAAGCAGCTCGCAGAAATGGAGAGGGAGGAGGCGAGCAGGGAGCCAAGGGACGTGTTCTACTCTCTCCTAGACTACTGGATTGAGGCGGAGCGCTCCAAGCGCCTCGACGAGTTCACGAAGAAGGAAGAGGAGAAGAGGGAAGAGTAGTAGCTCACGCTTTGAACTTCAACGCTCGGGTTCGAGTTTGAACCACGCCCCACATGTGTAACATTGTGTGTAGGGGTAAACATTGGGTAGAGTGTTGGAGCCACAGGTGGGGCATAGGAGGAGTCTTGGTTCGAGTGCGACTGGTTCCTCTATGAGGCTCCCCACACCGTAGCCCTGTGTTTTCCAGGCCTTGTAGAGTTGCTCCGTGAACTGGGCGAAGGTCTCATACTCCTCGCTACCCGCCTCTATCCCATAGTAGCTGTGCGCGGCGTGCCCAACCTCGTGGGCGACGACGCCGGGGTCCACTGAGGGGGAGGGTAGGTGAATCGTGTAGGTGAGTGGGTCGAAGCACGCCACCGTGTGTGGACCACACTCAGACAGATCATAGTCATAGCGAGGTGGAGGTATCCTGAAAATACTTGAGACCTCAGCTATGACGAGCTCAACACTCATGTCTCAACCACCTATCTACCCACCTAACAGGTAGAGTAGGGCTGGATCTAAAAATTGAACCCCACTTTACGGGGTAGCCTAGAAGTAGCTCTTCGCGGCCTGCTGATTCGGAGAAGGTGCACCCACGGGGGTGGTGGCTGGGTTAGCCACTGGGACGGGTTGATACCTCCTCACGGAGACCGCTGACGCCGTCGGTTGACTGTAGGCTATCTGCCTCACCTGGGAGGGTAGTTGTGACATGGCGTTCTTAATGATGTTGCTTATACCCACCACTAGGAGGAGGGGGCCGAGCTCGAAGCCGAATGCTGAGAGTGTGAGGCTGCCACGGTTGAGGCCGTACCAGCCGAGTAAAGTGATGAGTATACCTGAGGTGATGAGGACGAGTTGACCGTTGCTCATGAATGTGAACACGGGGTTCGCTGTGTTCGCGTACTGTGCAGCCGTATCCACAACCTCGTATGCGATAGCGTTCACTAAGCCAAGCCCGAATGACCGGGTCGCAACACGTGCAGACATGAATTGATATACTCGCTCTCACATAAAAACTTTTTGTAGTGGGGGAGGGGAGGAGAGGAGGAGCTCACCTACTGTGAATATTCTCGGCGGAAGGGTACTACCTCTGCTCTTACACCCGCCTTCCTGAGTCTCTCCGCGAGCTTCTCAGCTTCCTCCCGCGACTCGAAGTTGCTGTAGGTTGGCTCATCACCGTAGTAGATGCGCACACTCCACCTGAAGCCCTGTATGAGTCGCTCATGGATCATTCTGCTCACATTCTCCCCTCTCTCCTCGAGTATCCTCAGGATCGCGTTGAGCATCTCTTTTTCCAGGGGTGTGAGGCCCTGCTCGACGTCCTTGGCGAGGAGGGCTGTGCCCAGGTCGCGGAGCCTGCGGGAACCCATCCGGCTGAGCTCCGCCCTCACCTGCTCTGGTGTGGGCTGCTGCTCTGGCTGTGTCCGCTGGGTGGGGGTGGGTGGTGGAGTAGGAGTGGGGGTGGTAGTGGTGGGTGTTGGGGTGGGTTGCTGTGCTTGTTGCTGGCGTGCCCGCTGCATCTGCCTCTGGGCTTCCTGAGCCTCCCGCTCCCTCTGGATCTCCGCGATTGAGTTCTCGACGAGTTGGAGGTTCTCTTCGTAGCTGAGGTTGGGGTTAACCTCCCCGCGGAGCCGGTTGGCCTCCTGGGGGCTCAGGTTGAACTGTATGGCTCTCTGCGTTATGTAATTCATGACTCTGTCAACCATCTCCCTCCGCCTGCGCTCCTCTTCGCGCTCCCTCTCCCTCTCCTCCCTCTCCCTGAGCTGTTGCTGTAGGCGCATGATCTCCTCCCTCAGCCTCTCTATTTCCTCCCTGGACTCGGGTGGCTCCAGGTAGAGTCGGGCCTCACTCTCAGTGATTATACCCTCCTCCAGGGCTCTGCGTATCACCTCAGCGTTCATGAGGAGCTCCTCCCTCTCAATCTCCTCCTCCTGGACAGGCTTCACCTTCGACCAGTCAAGCTGGTTCGCCACCCTCCTATAGGGGTCATTGGGGGACAGGGGCTCATAGGATAGGGAGGAGGCGCGCTCAATCAACGTGAGAGCCTCATCGTAAGTGAGGGAGGGATCCATGTCGCCGATGGCCTCCCTCACCTCGTCAGGGTTCCCCCCACGCTTCAAGCGGGAAAGAGCCCAAGAGAGAAGAGCGTTACGGATGATGGGGTTCCTAAGTGTCCGGTCAGGCATACCTCTCTAACCCCGTTGAAGGAAAAAAGTTTTCGGTGGAGGTGAGGGCTAGAGGTCTGGTGGTAGCTCCCTCTCCCCTATTCTCTGGAGGAGGTCGTAGTGGAATGGTGTGGGGGTGGTCTTCCGGTAGTAGTGTGTCTCGCCGCCCGCGGTGCGCAGCGCGTAGTAGGTTGACCCGTACCCGTCACCCCCGAGCGGTATGAGTCTGCACCCACTCTTAGGCCGTAGCTTGAGGATGGGTGCGCCGGGGTCGTGGTCCAGGTGGCTGCACTCGGGGATAATGCACCCCTCCGCCTCCACCCCGACCTCCACGTCGAAGTCCTCCACGACGGGGGGAGGCAGCCTCCCAGGGGGCACCCACACCCTGATACACCTCTCCCCCCTCTCTAACTCCTCTTCTCCGAGTGTCACCTAGGCTCCCCCTCCTTTCCTCTTTTCCTCCTCTGGTGGTGGGCCTTCATGTGGCGTGTCAGGAATGTGAGGCCCACCTCCACCCCACACACCCTGCACTTCACGGGGGGATACTTCCTAGCCCCCACCCTCACTCACCCCCCTCCCTGTTTGCGACGGCGTCGCGGTAGCCCTGCGTGTACCCTTCACGGTAACCCCTGATATACTCATCGGTGCGCCCATCCTCCAGAGAACGTAGGAATTTTAGTATGCTGAGTTTAGCCTCCCTGTCCGCCGCGGTCTTCTCCTCCGTCTTCAATAGTTCGAGCGCCAACCTCATTATAGCCAGGGGCTCCGCGGCGCGTTTAACCTCCCTCCTCCGCTCCTCCACTTCTATCCGCTTCTCCGGCGGTGCCTCCTCAGGTATCTCTTCACCCACCTCTCAATCCACCTCGTATTCGCAGCCACACTCCACGCACCTCATGGTGAGCCACTCACCCTCCTCGGGGTCAGCGTCCACCACCTTAGTGACACTGGAGCCACAGCAGGGGCACAGGCGGGGGTTCCTCTTAACCATAGAAGTATTCGGCATACTCACTCACCCACCCACCCACCCTCCCTCAATCACCTATCTTCCTGAGGAGGCCGAGCTCCCAGTGCCCCGCGCTGACGTGCTGCATGATCTGACCCTTATCCTTCGGGTCTATACGGGGGCTCCCAGGTGGGAGCACGAGGCGGAAAACAAGAGCCTCATCCCCCTTATTCATTTTTATTGTGACGCGGTTCACAGCCACTGGGCTACCGAGTAGAAGGGAGAGAGCGCTAGCAGTTTCCTCGTAGCCTATCGTTGAAACCACACCGGCGCCGTTACCATACCATGCACGCGCCTGCTCTGGGGTGATTATGTGGTACTCGTATACTCCGGGTGTGGTTATCACCGCTGAGTTGAGTAGGTACTTCGTCACTTCTCCTCAGCCTCCTTTAAATGTGTCTTTACATGCTTCGCCATGTAGGTCTCCGAGTATTTTTTCCCGCAGTACGGGCACGCTAGGAGTGAGTGGACACGTATCCCCGTCACGGCTACTACTCGCCTCTTAGAATCGCGACAGCGATTCTCACCCGTGCCCGTAATAGTGCTTGTTCGCTGACTCCACTCCTCTCTAAAATGGTGTTTAATAGTTTCGTCAGGATTGCGATGTTCTCGGACGCTGTTAAATTGTCGTTCGCTAGTATCTGGTATATTTTCGCGAATGTTTCATTGGCAACCCTCTCACTCATGCTACTCACCTTCGCAGAAAATGGTGGCGATAGTGTTGATTAGTTCCAGCTCCTTCTCATATTGTTCGAGCGCGAACAATATGAATGGGTTCGGCGCGTCGGGGTGGAGCTTCTCGTATAGGTAGGAGGCGTCCTTCAGCAGGCTCAATCCTGTATTTGACCCACTAATCAGTGATGCCGCGTATACATATTCGTCATTATATGTCAGGACAGCGACTTTCTCCCCTAGTTGCGTGGTGAAGACGTAGAGGTGTATTAATCCGCCACACCCCTCCACTTTGTATGAATGGATGGGGCGGAGTTGGGGCACACCAAGGCTTTGAGCCGTAGCCCCACCGCTGTCGGCGTCGAAGGTTGGGTTTCCTTTCTCCATTTCTTTCCACCTGTTTTGGCGCTCTCAGCCTCACCCACAGCGGGTGAGTTGCCTCCCCCGCACCGCGTAGAGGTGGCGCCTCCGCGGGGGTATGAAAAAGGAGGAGGGAGGGAGGGGGTAGCTACCTCCCCCCTTCCCAGCACGCATGATCCTTCTGGGCTTCATTACTAAGCTGGCTCGCACGACACGCCTGGGTTCTATTCTCCTTTCGGCTCGCATTCCTTCATTGGGCTTCATAAAAGCGATGGCTCGCATGTGAAGCCTGGGTTCTATTCTCCTTTCGGCTCGCATGCACCACGTGGGTTCCATTTGAAAGCTGGCTCGCATGAACGAACTAGGTCCCAAAAAGGCGGTGGCTCGCATAAGAGCAAGGGGGTGCACACCTGCTTCGGCTCGCATGCTTCTCATGGGTTTCATGTAATATCTGGCTCGCATAGCAACCATGGGTTCCATTACGCGGCTGGCTCGCATGCTCAACATGGGCTTCACTTCGTCTTTGGCTCGCATGAGAGGCATGGGCTTCATCTCGTAGATGGCTCGCATTTTAACTGCTGGATACAGACCCCCAACGGCTCGCATGGTGTATATGGGTTCCATAGAGGTCATGGCTCGCATATAGTTAGTGGGCTTCACTATTTCATAGGCTCGCATGGGTGCACGGGCTCCACTCATTTTTTCTCACTCGGCCACTCAACCATATCGGTGTGTTGCAGGTACTCCTCAGCGTAGGGC
>Ga0208683_100714_pt1 | contig 12528 bp, 14 predicted proteins | sample BED_Mat_host_9_1_FD_187141 | JGI IMG/M metagenome (GOLD analysis project Ga0208683, IMG submission 187141) | Extremophilic microbial mat communities from Yellowstone National Park, USA - BED_Mat_host_9_15 (SPAdes) (version 3) | ecosystem: Environmental > Aquatic > Thermal springs > Hot (42-90C) >... | reverse complement strand
TTCGCGCAAATCCGGGACAACCCTTGATGCCCTTACAGAAAGTTGCATCTGGCGGCGAGCTTTCGCGCATGCTACTCGCAGTCAAGGTCGTGATCGCCAACCTCGAACGCACCGACACGTTGATCTTCGACGAGATCGATCAGGGCGTGAGCGGCGAAGCGGCGCTGCGGGTGGCGGAGATGCTGCGCGAACTCGGGCAGGAGAAACAGGTGCTGTGCGTCACCCATTCGCCGCAGGTGGCCGCGGCGGGACACGTGCACTACCTCGTCGCCAAAGCATCGGATACCGAACGCGCCATCTCCCGTGTGACGAGATTAGATGACGGCGGTCGCATCGACGAGATCGCCAGGCTTCTCGGTTCGGATTTGTCGGATGCGACGGCCCGGATGCACGCGCGCGCCCTTTTGGAAAGCTTCCGAAGCCAGTCCACGTGACGGCGGTTCGGGGAGCTTTTTGCGGTCATATGACCACCCGCCGGGGGCACCTTAGATGCACGCGAGACGAGGTGTTACTCACGGGAAGGGGGATGCACCATGGCGGGTTGGCTGCGCGCGCTCAAAGTCGCCGTCCTCGTGGCTGCCACAGCGCTTCTCTGGATTCCGCCGGTTCGCCACCTGGTGGAACTGCCCACATCGGTCGAAATGTCCACGGACGACGAGATGGCCCTCCAGTCGTTTCATCCCTTCTCCATTCATGCGTGGGTCCGGCCGGTCGATCCACCGGGAGCCGTCACGGTGACGGCGGATGCGGGAGATTTTGACGTGACGGACCGCGTCTTCGGCTTCATTCCATGGCGCACACGGGTTCATGTGGAGCCCGCCGAACGGGTCATTGTGGGAGGACAGGCTGTGGGCATTCGCTTGCTTTCCGAGGGACCCATGGTGATTGGGTACCGACGCGCGGCCCAAGGTATCAGTCTCGCCGAGGCGCATCACATCGAGGTGGGCGATGTGATTCTTTCGGTGGATGGGGTACCCGTGCACACGGCGAAGGACCTGCAGGCGGTGCTCCGGGACAAGCGCGCGCCGTTTCGCCTGCTTGTGGCGCGCGGCGACAAACTGCGCGAAATCGAGATCCGGGACGTGCATGGTGTGCCTGAGCTTGGAGTCTATGTGCGCGACAAGGCGGTCGGCGTGGGGACGCTCACCTTCTACGATCCGGCGACCGGGCGGTTTGCGGCGTTGGGGCACCTTGTGACGGATGCGGACACCGGCCAACCCATTCAAGGGCGCGGCTCGGTCTATCAAGCCGCCATCATGGGCATCCAGGCCGGAAAAGCCGGGCAGCCCGGCGAGAAGAAGGGCGTGTTCACTGGGGTGAATCGGGAGGTCGGCGAGATCGACGAAAACACGCCGTACGGCGTGTTCGGACGAATGGATGCGTCCTTTGCGACGCGCACGTCTCCGCTGCCCGGGCCCATTCCCGTGGCGCTGCCGGGGCAGGTGCACCCGGGGCCGGCCGTTCTTTACACGGTGCTGCACGGCGAGAAAATCGAAGCGTTTCAGGTGGTCATCGAACACACCGCTCGGCAGATGAGCCCGTCCACCAAGAGCATGATCATCCGCGTCGTCGATCCGAGGCTTCTTCAGGCCGCCGGCGGCATTGTCCAGGGCATGAGCGGCAGCCCCATCGTGCAGGACGGGAGGCTGGTGGGCGCCGTCACGCACGTGTTCGTGTCCGATCCCGTCCGCGGATACGGCGTATACGCCTACTGGATGCTTCATCCCAACCAGCACGAGCTCACCTTTGCGCCGAGCGAACCCGAGCGTTCACAGGCGGCGTGAGAAACAAGGGCCACGGCGAGCGCGTGGCCCTTGTCGGTTTTTGTCGAAAGAGGTGACATAAAGGCGAAATTTTTTACATAGTTTTGACAGGAGTCTCGGGCTTCGCGTCGAATTGGTATGTCCGGAGGATTGCAGAGGGGGTATGGCCGTGTCCACACGCATGAAGATCTTATTGGCCGATGATCACCATGAATTCGCGGAGCTGTTGAGCGAATTCATTTCCGGGCAGCCGGATATGGAGGTCTGCGGGATTGCGCACAACGGCACGGAGGTGCTGAATCTGGTGCGCGAAACGAGGCCGGACGTGTTGATCCTCGACATCATCATGCCCGTGTTGGACGGGCTCGGCGCGCTGGAGCGCCTTTCGGAAGTCACGGATCATCCGCCGAAGGTCATCATGCTGACCGCATTTGGTCAGGAGAGTGTCACCCGGCGCGCCGCGGAGCTCGGGGTGTCTTACTTTATCCTGAAACCCTTCGACATGCCGGTGCTGGCCGAGCGCATTCGCCAGGTGATGTTCGAGGCGCCCGCGCCGGTGGCCGCCACATCCCAGGCCGTTGTGACGCCGATGCCCGCGGCGTTGCCGCCGTCGCGGCGCTCGATCGACGCGCAGATCACGCAGATCATTCACGAGATCGGCGTACCCGCGCACATCAAGGGGTACCACTACCTGCGCGAGGCGATAGGGCTCGTGTATGAGGACGTCGAGATCCTCGGCTCCATCACGAAGGTGTTGTACCCCAAAATCGCGCAGAGATTTAAGACAACGCCCTCTCGCGTCGAGCGCGCGATTCGCCACTCCATCGAGGTCGCGTGGGGCCGGGGCAACATGGAGGCCATTCGCCGCGTGTTTGGTTACACGGTTTCGGCCTCCAAGACCAAACCCACGAATTCGGAGTTCATTGCGATGATCGCCGACCGGCTTCGCATGGAACACCGCGTCGGTTAGATCGAGTCGGCGGGCCGCGGGCGCCTCTTGCCTCGCCTCGCCCCTGTCACCGCTAACGCGCCGAGAAGGGCGCAGGCTCCGCTCCAGAGCCAGACCGTCTCGTCCTGATAGTACCAAGCCAACGATGCCGACCAAAGCGCATTGGCGAAGTGAAGGACCGCGGAGCTCGACAACTTCCAGACGGCGATGCATCCTGTCAGGAGCCAGGCCAACGCCGCGGTCAGTTCCGCTGCGCCGGCAGCTTCGAGCTGAGGAATGTCCGCGGCGGCACCGGCCCGCGCCAGCGCCAAACATGACCAGACGCCATAACAGCCGAGTATCCAAGATGCGGATGCGAGCCACCATTTCCACGTGCGCATCGGATCACCCCTTGGGCCAGAAGGTCCCTCTAGGACATCGTATGTGTCGAGTGGGACCCGCATGTCCCTCGCCGTCGATGTCTTTTGGCCGCTCATGGCCGTTGTGATAATGTGTACGGCAGAGGGAGGGTGACACGATGCCGGCACCGCACACGCTGGACGGATGGTATGTGCTCCACGACTTCCGCACGATCCGGCGAGAGGCGTGGAAGGAAACCGATCCGCACACGGCGGCCGCCGTGCTGCGCGACTTCGGCGCGTTTGTCCAAGGCGAGCTCGAGGCGCAGCGCGCGCGGTTGGGCAGCTTCGGTCAGTTCGTGATCGCGGGCACAAAGGCGGATCTTCTGTTTTTGTACATGCGGCCCACGATTGGCGAATTAAACGATGTCAAAGCGAGGTTTGAGGCCACGCGCTTGGCGGATTTCACGGAGCGAGCGTATTCCTACGTGTCTGTGGTTGAGTTGGGCGGATACCTGGCCAAGCCGGGCGTCGACGTCGAGCAAGACGAGGCGCTCCAGTTGAGGTTGAAACCACCCGTGCCCGAGATGCGGTACGTGTGCTTTTATCCGATGAACAAGCGCCGCACGCATCCCGACAATTGGTACATGCTCGATGAAGACGAGCGCAGAAAGCATCTGATGGCGCACGGCCAAATTGGGCGTCAGTTTGCCGGAAAGGTCAAGCAAGTCATCTCTGGCTCCGTCGGACTTGACGACTGGGAATGGGGTGTGACGCTCTATGCGGACGATCCCATCCATTTCAAGAAACTGATCTACGAGATGCGGTTTGACGAGTCGAGCGCCCGTTTCGCCGAATTTGGACCGTTTTACGTGGGGGAACAAGTCGACGCGGAAGGTTTGACGAAGTGGATGATGACGCTCCACGGCTAAGAGAGGAGAGGACCGGAGATGGTGGATCTCGCGCGCGAAGTTGAGGCCATCCGCGGCGATCTCGTCGCGTGGCGCCGACATTTGCATGAGCATCCGGAACTCAGCTTTCAAGAGCGGGAGACGGCGGCCTTCATCGAGCGAGAACTGACGAAAATGGGGGCGTTCGAGATCAGCCGACCAACGGAGACGAGCGTCGTCGCTCGGTTGGTCACCGGCCGCCCAGGCCGCGTCCTCGCGCTTCGCGCGGACATCGACGCGCTGCCCATCGAGGAAGACACCGGGCTTCCGTTTGCATCGAAGAACCCGGGTGTGATGCACGCGTGCGGTCACGACGGACACACCGCCATGTTGCTCGGCGCGTGCAAGGTGCTCGCCGCACAGCGCGACAAACTGCGGGGCGAGATCCGATTCATTTTTCAACACGCGGAAGAATTGACGCCGGGCGGCGCTCAGGAGTTGGTCGACGCCGGTGTGTTGAACGGCGTCGACGCCGTGATCGGCCAGCACCTGTGGCAAGGCATGGAGAGTTGCCGCATCGGCGTGCGGGTAGGTGAACTCATGGCCGCGCCGGATACGTTTCACATCCGCATCATCGGGCGAGGCGGACACGCGGCGCAGCCTCATCTCACGGTCGATCCTATCGCTATCGGCGCGCAGATCGTGGTGAGTCTGCAGCAGCTCGCCAGTCGGAGGGTGGATCCGTTCGAGCCGTTCGTGCTCAGCGTCACCAAATTCGTCGGCGGGACCGCGGACAACGTCATTCCGAGCGAAGTGGAACTCTGCGGCACGGTGCGGACGTTCCGCGAAGAACGCCGCGCCTGGGCCGCACAAGCGATGGAGGCCGTGATCAAGGGAATCGCGGAGGCTCAGGGCGCGTCGTACGAATTCCGCTACGAGCGCGGCTATCGACCGGTGGTGAACGACCCGGAACTCACGGCATTCGTTCGAGCCACCCTGGAGGAGGAATTCGGCGATCTCGTCACGGACGCCGAGCCGACGATGGGCGGCGAGGATTTCTCGGCCTATCAAACGGTGGCGCCCGGCACGTTTTTCTTCACGGGCATTCGCCGCTCCGACCGCGACGCGTATCCGCACCATCATCCACGCTTTGATATCGATGAGAACGCGCTCGTCGTCGGATGCAGGGCGCTTGTTGCACTCGCAACCAAGTATCTCGGGCAAGCATGAAGCCCGGGGGCTACGCTTTCGCCTCGAGATCGAGTCGGAACAGTTCGTGGCCGTGCAGGCGCAGCCACGCTCGCTGCGCCTGCCAGTCCGGCTGAAAGCGCGCCACGAGTTTCCAAAACTCCGGGCCGTGGTTCATGTGGGCCAGGTGCGCAAGTTCGTGCACAACCACGTAGTCCATCACGGCTTCGGGCGCCTGGATGAGCCTCCAGTTCAGGTAGATGTGCCCCTTGCTCGTGCAACTCCCCCAACGGCTCCGCTGCGCCTTGACCCCAATGCGCGAAGGTCGAAGCGCCATCTTCTCCGCCCACATCATCGCTCGCTCCGGCAGATGCTTCAGGGCAAGCTCGCGAAGCATCTGATGCACTTGCGCGTGCACGTCGTCCGAGTGCTCAGGCACCCATACGATGTGGTGGTCGTGATCGATCTCGCGGTCCGCCTTTGCCCACGTGCGGACCACAAACGGCTGCCCGAGAATCCAGGTATCGTCGCCCGCCTCGAGGCGCTTCGGCTTGGTCGCGACAGTTTTCGCGTGCGCTTCCCTGAGCCAGCGCCCATGTCGCAGAATGACCTGCTCCAGATCGCGCGATGGCGCCCATGGCGGAGCGCTGATGGAAAACCCGTGCTCATCGGCGCGGAGGACGATGCGCTTCTGCGTTCGTTTCCCGGGTCGCACGCGGATGGCGACGAGGTCGTGTCCCAGTTCCAGTTCGTACGCGACGATGTCTCCTTCATGGCTCCGAACGATTCTCAATCTCATACCTCAAAACTTTAGCGTCATTCGCCCCAACGCGCCATGCGCATACGCCAAAACCCGGTCGAGCACACTATCGCCAACAGGCTGGTGTCCTCGGAGGGGGTCTCGCCCATGCGTACTCGTCATGCGTTCGTCTCTGTTTCTGTTCTTGTGGCGCTGTCGATCACAGGCGCCGTCGCCGGTTGTGGACGCGAATTTGAGGTGCATCCGTCGGCGCTCGCCGGTCAGGCGCTGCCGCCTTCCATCGCCGATCCGCCCTCACGGGTGGAATTGGCGCACTATCAGATGCGCAACCCACACTTCGAAGTGCTGAGTCACGGATCCACGCTGAACATCTGGTCCGACCATCACGGCTGGAACGGTCATCGCGTGGATCTGTACTACGCGCCTGCCGCGATCGTCACCGCGTATCACGGCGACTACACGCTGAAGTCGAGCGCGCATCTGCAGCACATTGTGTCCGTTCCCATTCGAAAAAACCAGACGTGGTTTGCTGCCTGGAACGTCGGATCGTACAGGCTCCCGGAGGAATTTTATCTGCTCGCGAAGACCGACGTCGGTCAAGCCTCCATCGAAAAGGTTGTGTGGCAGCAGGGACACTACGTCGAAGGTGGCGTGGACTCCCCGGTTCAGTGAGTGCGTCACCGAAAATGGGACCACACGCTCCACAGCCATTCGAACAATAGGCCGCCCGCCACCGAGATGACGAGCGAGATCGCAAATCGCACCAATGCGAAAGGTACGCCGAAGAACGGGAATTCGGCGGGAAGGCGCGCCAGGGAGGTCAGCTGCCACGACGTGGTGAACGCCACGACCGCCCCCGGCGAGGCGTCGGCAGCGAGCAGGCTCACCGCCAGAGGATACACCGCAAACCGGGATCCGGTTCCGAGCATTCCGAGCACGGCACCGAACACAATCCCCGCGATTCCCGCTTCACGTCCCAGCCACCGCGCCACCAGTTCGGGTTCGAGCCATTGGCTGACGAGTCCGGCGAGAAACATGGAGACGACGATCCACGGCAGCGACTGCGCAAGCATCCCGAGGGACGATCGCGCCGCTTCCAGGGCGTCGGCCGGTTCCTGCGCACACGCCAGCACGTAACCGAACCCAGTCGCGACAGCGATCCAAACCAGCGTCCGATCCACGTCATCATCCCCGTTTCAAGGTGATCCGTTCAGGCGGAGCGCGTGCACGGTGGACGCCCAGGAGGTGGCGTCAGACCACGCCAGCGACCACACTGCAACGCCTGCCAGCCCGTCGTCGCTCACGAGCTGGAGCCAGTCTTCGTACGTCTGAGACGTGGGATACCAGACCTCTGCGTAGCCCGTCTTCGTGGGATATTGGGTGAACATCAGATCCAGGGAATCGTTCCACGTCCCGAGCGGCAGCCGGTACTGGTTGAGGATGGTTTGCACGGCACCGGCGCTCACCGCATCGCTCTGAACGCTCCCGTCCGTGTTCACGTACCAGAACCGCGTGTAAAGCGGAATGCCGAGCACCAGCTTGTTGGCGGGTACGCCCGTGTCCAACAGGTCGTTGACACTGCGCTCGACCCACGGGAGGTCGGCCACAGGCCCTGGATCCGGGTCCGTGGCCCAGTGCTCGTCATACGCCATCAGCACCACCTGGTCCACTTCGTCCGCGAGCGCGGCGTGAAAGAACGCTTCGGAGTCGTCGAGCTGCACGATGTCGGGCGTCAGATCGAGCGACAGATCGATCCCGAGCGAGCGCAGCCGGGCGTGGAGCTTGCCCACAAAGTCTGTGAAACGATTTCGGTCGGCTGCCGCCACGTTCTCAAAGTCGAGGTTGACGCCGTTCAGGTGATAGGCGCTCGCCTGATAGGCAATTTCGTCGATCAGATTGGCCTCTGCGCGAGGATTCGCCAGAACCTCGTGCGTGAGCGCCGCGGAAAACTGGTTGTCCACGAGCACCCAGACCTGAATGTGCCGTTCCTGCGCGTATTGCACAACCGTCGGCAGCACGCTGCCGGACAAGTTTCCCGATGCGTCGGCGAGATGAAACCAGGTTGGGCTGACGACGTTGATGCCGGGATTGTCCTGGATCCACCGGACGCAGGTCGCCGGATTGGTCGAAGGGAGCCAGCCGATGACGAGCGTGTGGCGGCTTTCAGCCATGGCCGCAATGGAGTTGAGCAGCGACGTCTGCAGTCCCCCGCCGGGGTCGCTCGGTGCGACCTGCGGGAGCATGTTGCGAAGCATGGCGACTGGATTGAGGAACAGGGACTGCAGGCGCTCGGCCACGGCGCGAAATGGGTTGGCTGTGCCATGTTCGTTGCCCGGAGGCCCGTCGTTCCCAAAGAGGGCGCTCACCTCCATGGAAGCGAGCGCTTGCACCTCCGATTCCGCCAAGCGGTCGGTGAAGGGTTGTCCCATCGTGGATGCCATCGAGATCACAAAGCCTGCCGCAAGGAGGAAGAGCGCGGAAACAGCTGCGATCAGTTCGGCGATGAGGCGGGAAGGTTTGCTGCGGTTCACGCATAGCACGCTCCTCGTCCATTGAGCCTCTGGCCCATATCTATGACGGGAGCGCCGCCATTATGTAAACTAGCACGCTACGGATTGGGCCGCCATTCGGCCGATCCGTCCGCGAAAAACTCCTTCTTCCAGATGGCCACCCGAGCTTTGAGCCGGTCGATGAGCGCCTGACAGGCCTCAAAGGCCGCCTTGCGATGCGGGTGCGCCGCACCGCAGATGACCGCGACATCCTCTGGGTACAGCGTGCCGATTCGATGCCACACGAGCGCCTTGACGCCCGCAAATTCCTGTTCGATTTCGGTCACCAGCTGCTCCAGCTGGACCCGCACCATCGCCTCGTATGCCTCATATTCGATGCGCTCCGTTTGCCGGTGGCCTGTCCATGCGCGCACGGTCCCGAGGAACAACACGCAACCTCCGTGCCGGGCATCGGACAAGAGCGCCTCCGCTTCCTTCACGTCGAGGGGTTCCCGTGTGAGCCGCGCATACGGATGCTCGCCTTCTCCACCGCCCACCGGAGGGATGAGCGCGATCTCGTCGGTCGCGAGGACGCGTCGCGACGGTTGGGCCAATTCCAGATTCACGGCGACCATCACGTGCTCAAGCGCATCGTGAAGCTCTGGGTATGCCTCTTTGAGCGCATGCAGGACATCGGCAACGGTCGCATCGTCCGGCACGTCCAGCTCAAGTTTGTCTCGCCCGGCGATCTCCTTTACATTTGCGAATAGGCGAATGTCGACGCGCATGTATCGTTCACCTCGAGGTCAATTCGAATGCGATAAGGAGCGATGGACGTGGAGTCTCAAGATGTGTTCCACCACTTTTCGCCAGACGGCCGCCCGCACATGGTGGACGTCAGCGAAAAGGCCGTCACCACCCGCGTGGCGGTCGCGGAAGCGCACATCCGCATGTCGCGGGCGACGCGCGATGCTATTGTACATCAGGCGGTGGGCAAAGGCGACGTGATGAAGGTGGCCGAGATCGCAGGCATCATGGCGGCCAAGCAAACGAGCGATCTCATCCCGCTCTGCCATCCGGTGCCCTTGCACCATGTGTCCGTCCGCATCGAGGAGCATGCGTTGGAAGCGGATGAGGCCGTGTTTCGAGTGCGAGCCGAGGTCCGCACCGCGCATCAGACCGGCGTGGAAATGGAGGCGCTCACGGCCGCGTCCATCGCCGCGCTCACCGTCTACGACATGTGCAAGAAGGCGGATCGCGGCATGACCATCTCGAACGTACGCCTGGTGTTCAAGGACGGCGGGGCGAGCGGGCGGTACGAGCGAAGCGACTCGGGTGGTTCCCACGGCGGTTGAGCGTTACAATAGACATCGGCAAGCGACCTTGTGAACAGGGATGATGATCGATGGGGAAGCCAGAGGCCAGCGTTCGCGTGATGGAGGCGGGGACCACCAAGGCCCGGCCGGAATGGCTCAAGATTCGCGCGAAGACGGGTGAAAACTATAAGCAGCTCAAAGAAATCATGCGCACGCAGTCGCTGCACACCGTGTGTGAAGAGGCGCATTGCCCCAACTTGTTCGAATGCTGGGAGATGCGCACGGCCACGTTCATGATCCTCGGCGACATCTGCACGCGCGCATGCCGTTTCTGCGCCGTGCACACCGGCCGTCCGAACGAACTCGACCTGCGCGAGCCAGAGCGCGTGGCGGATGCCGTGGTCGCGATGGGGCTGGAGCACGTCGTCATTACGAGTGTGGCCCGCGACGATCTCGCTGACGGGGGGGCTTCCGTCTTCGCGGAGACCATTCGCGCGGTGCGGCGGAAAGTGCCGACCTGCAGCGTGGAGGTTTTGATCCCGGACTTTGACGGCAACTGGGACGCCCTCGCCGCCGTGCTGGACGCGCGTCCCGATGTGTTGAATCACAACATCGAGACCGTCCGCCGGCTGTCGGACTCGGTGCGATCCCGCGCGAAGTACGATCGGACGCTCGAGCTACTCCGGCGTTCGAAGGAGATGGCGCCGGATATCCCCACGAAGTCGAGCATCATGGTGGGGCTCGGCGAGACGTTTGAGGAGATTTACGAGACGATGGACGATCTCCGCGCGGTCGACGTCGACATCCTGACCATCGGCCAGTACCTCCAGCCGACGGCGAAACATCTGCCGGTGGTGCGCTACTACACGCCTACCGAATTCCTGCGCTTGCGCGGAGAGGGATTGAAGCGGGGCTTCAAGCATGTGGAGTCGGGGCCCATGGTCCGCAGTTCGTATCACGCGAAGGACCAGGTCCCTTGGCGCCAGCAGGAGACGCCCGCTGAGAGTGGGGAGTGAGTTCGTTGGCCACGTCGCTCGTTTGGCGTTCGCTCGGCGTCGTCCCGTATGACGACGCGCTGGACATGCAGGTGAGTCAGGCGCTCAAGCTTCTGAACCTCGAGGACGATGCGCAGACCGTGTTTGCGCTCGAGCACCCGCGGACCATCACGGTCGGCCGCAACGGATCGGACGCCAACATCCTCCTTCCGGTCGAGGTTCTCACCCGCAAGGGGTTTGAGGTGCGCATGGTCGATCGCGGCGGCGATGTCACGTACCACGGCCCGGGCCAGTGGGTGCTGTACCCGGTGCTTCATCTTGCGCCGTGGGGGAATGACGTGGCGCGATTCGTGCGCAACCTGGAGGAGGTCGTCATTCGCGCGCTCGCGGAGGTCGGGATCGAAAGCCGCCGCATCGATGATTTGCCCGGCGTATGGGTGGGCGAAGACAAGATCTGCGCGGTGGGCGCGCGGGTGAAAAAGCGCCCGTCGGGCGAATTCGTCACGTATCACGGCATCGCCCTGAACGTGAACACCAATCTCCAGGACTTCGACGTGATCGTCCCGTGTGGCATCCGCGACCGCGGCGTGACGAGCGTGGCTGCAGTCTTGGGCGCACCTCAGGACATGAAAGCGTGGGAAGACCGCCTCCGCAGGCACTTCTCCGAGGTGTTCGCCTGCGAGGTCGTTCTGACGGAGGCACCCGCGTGAGGGCGGGATCGCGTGCGGCCGACGAGGAGTCGGCCCTCGCTTTCTTTCTGGAACTTTTGCGCATCGACAGCCCGTCGGGGAGCGAGCAACGCGCGGCCCAGGCCTGCGCCGCGTGGATGGAGGAGCTTGGCCTGTCCGTCGATTGGGAGCCTGTGGCAATCGGTGATGGCGTGTCCGCCAATCTTTGGGCGCATGCGCCGGGCGATCCGGCGCTCGCTCCGGTGCTCGTGTGCGCGCATCTGGACACGCGTTGGGCCGGGGTTCCCGATGTGCGGCGGCGAGCCGACGGATGGATCGAGAGCGGGAACGACGTCCCGCTCGGCGCGGACGACAAGGCCGGCGTGGCCGCCGTGATGGCCGGGGTGGCGCGAGTCGTGCGGGATGGCAGGCGGCATCCGCCCATCCACATCTTATTTTCGGTCGGTGAGGAGATGGGAAGCGCCGGCGTCCGGGCGTCTCGGCGGATTTCCTCCCGCGTGCGGCGCGCGCTCGTCGTCGATGCGGAAGCGCCGGTCGGCACGCTGGTCGACGCGGGATACGGACAAGCGCGCCTGTGGCTTCGCTATCCCGCGCGGGGCGAAGCCCACCGATTTTCGGTGTGGCGGGCGCTGCAGGAGGCCACGAAGCGCATCGGTCCCGGGCTGACGGGCGAACTGGTGCGCTTTCTTCCCGCGGATGCGGGCTTTGAGGCGGAATTGGCCGTGTGGTTTTCGCCGGACGTCGCCTGGCGGATCGCCAAGGCGCGCTATCAGTTCTGGGTGGCCGAGATCGAGCGGCGCACGGCGCCTCGCGCGGCGCGATCCGACATTTTGTACCCGGCCTACGACGTGCGGTCGAGCTCGTGGCTTCACGACGTGCGACGCCGGATGGAACGCGAGCCCACGCCCATTACCTGCGCGCGTATGCGAGACGGCTGCGACGCGAATTGGCTCGCGTCCATGGGGCTTCTGCCTGTCAACGTCGGGGTGGGCTACGAGTCCGCCCATACGCGGGCGGAGCGAATCCACGAAGAGAGCCTCGCGCGGCTCACCCGGCTGCTGGTGGCGGCGCTTTCGGAGCCATAGGAAAAGGGGGGCGACATGCATGTGGGAGCAGACGGTAGCGGAAGAGCGGCTGTTCACCGGCCGGAT
>Ga0208683_100696_pt1 | contig 12748 bp, 8 predicted proteins | sample BED_Mat_host_9_1_FD_187141 | JGI IMG/M metagenome (GOLD analysis project Ga0208683, IMG submission 187141) | Extremophilic microbial mat communities from Yellowstone National Park, USA - BED_Mat_host_9_15 (SPAdes) (version 3) | ecosystem: Environmental > Aquatic > Thermal springs > Hot (42-90C) >... | reverse complement strand
AGTTCGGTTTTATTCATAGTGCGCTTGTTCTCCTCATACTCTTCTTGTTCGGCGTGTAAGGGCGTGTTGTAGAGTTTGCAGGCTACTTCGAGCTGGGTTTCCAACACCCTCGCCGTGGTCTTCGATGGGTACGCCCTGAATCTGTAGGCTCTCACACACGTCACCGAGTATTTCCCCAGCGTGTATTTATACCTTTTAGAATCCCCGCCCCTAGAAGGGGCGAGGTTTTGGAAAGTTTATAAAAACGAAAAAGAAAATAGGGTTAATCGAACTCTCTTTCGTAAACAATTACTCTAGGGTCTAACGTAAAAATGATTTTACCTATTGATGTCACACTTGGTTTTTCAAGTTTATCGTCAAAATGTTGGTAGTACCACTCTTTTGCTTTCCGTATTGCTACTTTACACGGTAGAGTGGTGTAAGCCGTAAATTCGCCAAAAGAAATTTCGGATATCCCAAGTGTGCGCGGGTCTATTCGCTCAAGCTCGAAAACGGTTTTGCAATAACCGCATTTTAATATTGAAACAGGATATACGTTAGGTGTATCTGAATCACCATAGACTCTAGAGTCTACCGCTTCATATATGTCAATAAGTTGAACCCTTTCGCTACGATTACATGAAGGGCAATATACCGTTCCCTCTTCAATATACTGCTTAGTCATGCTAGTCACCTTTAACTGAATAATAAACGACGTATAAATAGCGCGGGGAAGCTCCGAAGCTTTAGCGAGAAGTAGCTCTGACTTCCTCCCCGCCCTGGAAGGGTCGAGGCTTTCAGTTTATTGTAAAAGCATGGTGGGGCGGTGAGGCAGGAAGCCCCGAGGCTTTTAGCTGGGGTAGCTCACCTTGTTTTCGCCTGACGGCTGGTTCTCCTTCCCACTTTCAATATGTGGGATGCGGCTGCCACCGCTGTTGGGGCGGCGATGAGGAGTACCACCGCCGGGTAATCGACGGTGAAGTTTGCCTGAAGCGTCATTGGCGAGTTAACCGTGAGCGCCAAGCTCTTCGAGTTAGAGGTAACGGAGCCACTCCAACCACTGAACGAGTAGAGGAAAGCTGGAGATATGGAGACCTCCACCACGGACCCAGGGCTGATGTATACCGTGTTCTCATGGCCCCCAACTACTAGACCGTTCACGGAACCCGAAGCATAGGAAACCGAGCCACTGCCCGTCACCGAGAGTGTGAGCCCTACATAGAACACGGCCGATTCGTTAATCGGCCCATCCACATCTATAACACCGCCGGGGGCGCCTGTATAGGAGCCGTCGCCTGAACCAACCCAGCCGTGCAGTATCCACCCGTTACCCGGCGATGCTCTCAGGCTGACCGTGCTATATGCATTATACCACCCACTCATATCGCCCACCTCTCCACCCTCGGGATCGTTAACCGTGAATTCGACGTAGAATTGATGATAATAGTGCACGTCTATCCCGGCTGCCCCGGTGACTGTTCCTTCCCGTGACCCACCGGCAACCCACCTCTCATATACACCGGAGCCGTGGAGTAGGTATTGGTAGGCGTATGTCGTTCCCGCATCCACCCACACCGAGGTGTCGGCCACAGTCGTCCTATTGGACCCGAAGCCGACGTAGAATACTTGGGGTGGGGAGTAACCTGATCCGCCGCCAGTCACGGTGAAGTTGAACCAGACTTGGTATTGGTGGTAGTAGACCACGGTTACAGTGCCTGCCCCCTCCACGTTCCCCGTCGTATTCTCGGCGACCCATCTCTCCATGCTGTTTGAGCCGGGAAGCTGGGAGGCGTATGAATACACTGACCCCGCATCAGCCCACACTGTGACCCCGGCGCCCACGTTCTCCATCACGCCGAACTGGGTGTATGTAACTATCGGCGGGCTTACCTGGCCGCCGCCCTCAACATTGTAATAGAATCCCACCTGATACTGCTTGTAGTATATGACGCTGATGCGCATGTATCCCTGGGGAAGCGTGCCCCCTGGGCTCAACGCCGCGTATCTTTCCCCCGGAGCGGGGTATTCGTCGAGGGCGCTCCACGTCGCTCCTCCTGGGACGGCATATATCGTTGGCGTGGGTCTCAGGTCGAAAACAATGGTGCCACCCTCACTCACCGTGAAAACCGGGGGTTCTGGCGGTTGCCCGCCATCCGCCACCGTGTAGGATGCCCTCACGATTCCCAGGCCGCTTGCGGCTGAAATGATGCCTGCGCCGCCAGTTACATACAGTGCGCCCCCGAGCCCGGCGTAGAAGCCAGACACGGCCTGGGTGACCCCGCCCGTGGAGAAAAAGTATGGTTTTGATGAGCCGCCAGCACTGAAGTATTCGGTGTCAGCGAATAAGACACTATTCGAGTAGGGGTCGTATTCATCCGCTGAGACCCAGGCGGATTGCAGTTGGAAGCCGAGCGCGTAGTAGGGAACCGGCTTCTCGTCTCCTGTATACTGGTCGACGTGATACTCCTCCGTCATGAGGCCGGTGAAGAACCCGTTGCTGTTGGCCGCCGCGTACCCACCGAGGCCGGAGCCAACGAAGAGCGAGCCGAAGGCCGCGTAGGAAACCGACGCCCGTGCCCCAGTGCCCCAGTCATATGCCGACATGATGACTCTGGAACCCGAAAAGCTCAGGGTGAGCTCGATTGTATCATATGGATAAACCGCTCCGGAGAACGGGATAAGACCGCCCCCTGAAGCCGGGAAAACCGAAGACCCGTTTGGTGAGAACACCTCGTAATTCATGTTAAAGCCAGCGGCGAAGCCGCCCGTTGAGTACGGCCAGTCAAAAGACACCCCGACCTGGTACCACCACCCCTTATCTGTTAGGCCGTTCAGGAGGTAGGCTGGACCGTAGCCGTAGCTGTCATTCTGCGGCACAGCGGTGACATTCCAAGCCATACTTAGAAAGCTCTGAGTGAAGGTGAGGGCGACCTGCTCATCCCACACAGGGACTGGATCACCTGCCGGGGAGCCGGGTGTGGGCGGCCGCCCCCCAGCTGGTAACGCACCAGCGAGGCGGGAACCAGACACCTGCGTCAAGTTACCTAAGCCGGCGGCATCCACAATATGGCTCGCGGATGAGGGAACTTTGGTATGCCCCGTGGCCGCGACCGTGCCCCCCGCTGGCCACGGTTGATGTATTAATAATAAAGAGGGGATGAAAAAACAGAGCAGGAACAGGAAGACGGTTCTCCGACAGCGCATGATTACTCATGCCGAAAAAGGAAAAAAAAAGGCTTGTCCGTAATTCGGGTTCATGAAGACTGATACCTTAAATCGGTCGCCTAGCCAATGGCGTAAGGGGCAGTCTTGGCGTGAGCGCTAATGAGGCTAAAACGCGTCGTAACCTAGACGCAGCCGAGCGGATATGTTCCATAGGAGAGGCACACGGAGCCTGTCAGGTTGAAACTCTGGAAGTACACCACCCACGTCGCCCCCGGGTTGCCGTTATAATTCCATGTGTTGACCTCCGACGACTGATGATTTGCAATGATAGCTATTTCCGCATTACCAAAATCTGTGGTGAACCATACTGAAAAAGAGTTGCCTTGAAGAGGCTGATAGGTGAGGTTCGGGTAAATGTTGTTCCCATACTGTATCGTCGCGGTTGCGTTAGCGAGCATTTCCCCATTCATCGTCGCTGTGAAGTCAACCGGCAAAGTCGGAATGAGTTGGGATATTGTGCCTAGGAGTTTTCCATTATAATATGCGGAGAAGATTATTCCAAAAGAACTTGTTTTGAGGGTCAGTTCGAGTGGGTGCCCTGTGTTGGTTGGGTTCGGATCCGATGAAAGTTGAAGGGGGTAGGTGAGGGGAAGCAGGGCACCGGTGTTGGAGGCGTATATGAGGACCCCGCTGGAGGTCTTCGTGTTAACTGCGAGTTGATATATCTCGTCTATCTGCATCACCTGGCTCGCCACCGGCTGGCTGTTCGGCGGCGGAGTCTCCAGGGTGCATGAAACTGCCGTGTTACCCTGCATGCAGTATCCGATTTGGACTGGTATGTCGCCTACGTCCTCGATGAGGAAGTAGGTGGTGTCGCCCTTGGTTTGAGGCGGGTAGACGACTTTGATTATCTGCCCAGCCCGTTCCCCGCCGGTTACTTGCTGGTTCACCACCCCCACCGTCCCCCTGTTCAGGCCGCCCGTGAAATATGCGTAGGCTACCGACGCGGCGGCTAGGACAATGAGTATAAGTATGAGCGCGGCTACCGCCTCGCTTATACCCCTCTTCCCATTTTTCAGCCTCAGATGTTTTTTTCTGTATGGGGTATGTCCTTGTTGGGGAGCCATGAGGTCTCAGTGTTCTTGTAGCGAAAAAATTTAAACGGTTTCATACTTCAGCGAGTTGGTCAACGTCCCTGCTCTCCCATACATATATCGCCACCGCACATATGACCGCCGCGAGGAAGCCGAGTATGGAGTACTCCACAAGCATGTGTGTTCCGGTGGGTGTAGAAGCCGTATATGGTTGGGTTGTCTGAGGACCAGTGGTTTGGTTGTTACCCACTACGTTGAGTTCGGCCACGTATTGTAGAAAATATTTATTGGAAGTTGTGCTCCCCCCGAAGAAGTATGGGTATGTGTTCCCCGTCCAGTTGACTTGCGCCACCAGGGTGTAGTTGCCTTGGGGGAGGCCCAACGTGGGTATCTCCGCAGTGTAGTTGCCCCCGCCTGACCACCTCATTGGCTCTTCCATGAGCACCCTTCCACCGCTGAGCAGATACGCCGTCGCCGTGGCCCCTTTCACTGGCTGACCAGTCTCCTCTGCGCCCTCACTGGATACATTAACAGTGGAGTTCCATGTATATGCTTGCACCACCCACGTGGCGTTCAACCCTGGTGCCGCCGTCACGATATCGGAGTAGGGGTTGCTTAGGAAATATGCGGGGAACCGGCCGAGGTACACGCTCTGGTTCGTGTACTCCAAGACCATGTAAGCCGAGGAGCCGACGAGAAGCGGGAAGTAGCCTCTCAGTGTCATCGCAGCTAGGCGCGCAGGCTGGATTCCAGCGAATATGTGCTCCGGGAGCACGGGGATGAGTGACGCTGCCGTGAAGGAGTATAATGATGTCGTGTTAAAGTAGAGTGTTATCTCATACGGGTCGCTCGGCGATACATATGAATATACCAGGCCGGGGACGCTTCCATAGAAGCGTGAATATGGCTCTACCGCATAGTTAACCGAGACCCCCGGATCTATCGTGACCGCCTGGCCCCCATATGGGTTTGAATTATAGCCTGCCACGTCCAGGTACCATAGGGTGAAGTTATAATCAAGCGCGGTCAGCGGGACACCGTCCTGCCACACCGCGTTTGGTAGAAAACTGAATGTGGCAACGCTCCCATTATATGGGTGGCCGCCAGGCGTGTAGCCGGCTGATAGCCTGAAGGTGTAGTTATATGCAAGAAACGGGGCAAGTTGGCTCGGCGAATCCGGCGAGACTTGGAGCGGGGACGCATAGATGTTGGAGAGTATTGCCCATGAATAGGCGAGTGCCGCCGAGTAGGGGTTCAGGGTATCGGGTTCCCCACCGATGCCCACAGTGAATATGCCGCCCTGATTACCTGGTGCCGGGTTGACATCTAATAGGGATACCCCGAAGGGTGGCTCCAGTACGTACCCCCTCCACTGCATTATGTTAACGGGGTCGGCGGCGGATGCCCACGCCACGACCACAAACGGTAAGTCCTGCTGAAGGTCTACCGCCAGGCGCTCGGTATCAGTGTATAGTTCCTGCTGGGTTGAAGCGGCCCCGATCTTCTCAGCCAGGCTTTCAACTGTAATATTCGCGTACCCCTCTATTGCTTCGGCGATCCCGTTTTGGTTGAAGAGGGTGTAAAGCCAGTATACATTGAGAGGGGCACCTGTCGTGTAAGATGCCATGAACATGCCGAATGAACCGGAGGCGATGAGTGAATAGAGGTCGCTTACTGGCTGGACTTCGATTGTGAGGTTTATGGCGAGGGCATCCTGGGATATGACGCTGAGCACTTCCTCCTCCATCTGCTCGGATGCCGTAGTACCCACGTATATAGTGAAGAGCGCAAGTGTGCCGTTCGGGTAAGTCCACTCACCGCCCGAGTACTTGAGCCCCGCGTGTTCGAAGTCAACGATAGCGGCGGAGAGATTATATGAGCCGACTTCGCTGTACGCTTCTGACTGGTTGGGTGAAAAGTACCCGGGGAAGATACCGGGGTAGAGGAAGTAAGGTGATGGAAACCCGGATGCCCCGCCGCCGAGCACCCCATCCAACGCGTTGTAATTGATCAGGCGCTGGATCCCCCTCCTGAAAAACACATTATCGAAGGGGGCGGAGCGCATGTTGAACCCGATAAAATAGAATGTATCAGCCGGGGTAAGGTTGACAGCGAAACCGCTCGGATGGGATGTGAGGTAGAGGTAGTCCCCTGGGTTGAGTCCGGCCGCATCGTACTGGACTTCACCTGAAAACAAGGCACCCAGGGGGTTGCCGGAGGGGCCAAACCACGCGTACTGGAGGATTTCGATGTAGGGCCCCCACGGCTCTGGAATGGTTGTGAAGGCCGACGACGGCGGAGGTGTTGGGGCACCGTAAACCGATGCGGGCGGAGTGTAGGGCGCTCCCACCCGCGCTTGGGCCCCTACCCCCGTGACGATTGAAGCGAAGACGAGGATCAGAATCACCGAGGCACCGAGGGCAACATTTAGAAACCGGCTCACGTACATCAGCACTCCTCCGTATCGGTTGTGTTAGAGGGGAAACTGTCCCCCAGCGATGTCACCAAGAACACATCGCTGAGCTTCTGCCCGTTCTGGCCGCTGACCGGTATTTTAACAGTCGCACCAGGGTTTATGAAGAATGGCGGCTGGTACACGTCCACCACAGTCTTCGACGGGTTGCCCACGGCAGCCGAGCCGAGCTGGCCCACTATGGCTGTTACCTGCGAAGGATTCGGCCCAGTGTTGGTCACGATTATAGTATTTGAGGACTCAAAATAGCATACGACGAGGTGCTCTTTCGCCTGCATTATGAAAAGCTGCTCTTCGTAGAGCGCCTGCCTTATGTAGAACTCATGTGCATTATTGATATACATAAATGCGTAGACCATCATCATAAACATGATCAGAATGAACACGGCCGCAATAAGCGCCGCCTGCCCTTCCTTCCGACGACGCCCACGAAGGAAGATTCTCCCCTTCAAATAAATCGCCGCCCAAAGTCCCAGTAAAAAATAAAAATAAATTATACTGGGACTGGGAAAGTCGTTTGCCCTGCTCCATTCAGCCGGGTGTGCCCCGTGGGCGCCCGAAGCATAAAAAGTGGGCTTCCCGCTTCAGCGACAAGGCTTACCCCACAAGGAGTAGAGGCCTCATCTCCACAGGTGGAGCCGCTAGAGGAAGTGCGTATAACTCACCGCAAAAGCAACTGAGATTTAGCTTCCCCTACCCCTAACAACTCTTTTTAAAAAGTGGGGGTTCAGAGCTTACCCAAACCGCCGCCACCACCATTGCCACCAATTCCACCTAAACCGCCACCTGTCCCTCCACCTCCACCTAAACCGCCACCTGTCCCTCCACCTCCACCTACAGTCGGCTTACTCACAATCGATGTGCCGCATATAAATGGGTTTCCGCACCCTACGCCGGGCGCGGATGGGGTAGTATCCGTTGTATAGCCGCCTGTACATGAGCTTGTCGCACAACCTAATGGAGGCACTATCCCGTTACATGATATCGAATATGACACTATCACGTTACATGACAGACCCACTGTCCTGGTCGGCCATGTCAATGTTGAAGGGGTCGTGTAACAGTAGTGTGTAAGGACGTAACATGTCGTTGTACCCCAGCATTGGCTACTACCTACTATACAGGTGTAGGTTGAGGCGGCCACGCAAACATCGCCGCATCCATTGGTCGTAGTGATGGTCGTAAGCGAGCAGTAGATGCCGCAGTTGGATAATGTTGTCGAGTCAGCCGCGGTGGGTGTACCAGGAGAGGAAGCCGCGGTGGGTGTACCAGGAGAGGAAGCCGCGGTGGGTGTACCAGGAGAGGAAGCCGCGGTGGGTGTACCAGGAGAGGAAGCCGCGGTGGGTGTAAATGCCGGTGATGTTGGGTCGAGAGTGAATGCCACCGACGCAATGCCGCTTGCGGGGAGGGCTATTATGTTCCCCACTGTCGTATACACCTCGACCCCACTCATCCCGTTGCATGCCCCAAGGCATGAAACCGTGAGGTAGTATGTTTTGTCTATGGTCATCTCCGAAGCCGGCTGCCCACTCTGTGTCGTCAGCCCGCATGGTGTCTGCTGGCCCTGAATAAAGCATTGTGAGATCTGTATTGGAAGGTTACCTACGTCCTGAACCATGTAGGTTAAAGCGTTCGCAGAGCGGTAGAGGCCTGAAACCATGATGACTTGGCCGAACTGCACGCCCTGTTTTACTTGCTGGGCGACTAGGCCAGCACCAGCTGAGCCGGCTCCCCCCGAGTAATAGGCGAAGACCACGGAGGCGGAGGCGAGGACGGCCACTGTCAGGATGAGGGCGGCTATGAAACCGCTTATACCCCTTCTCCCACTTCTCACATATGCGCGCATATGGTTCATATTATTTGCGATAAAAAAATAAAAGCGGTTTTTACCTAAACAGTTTACCAATGCTCGCCGTATTCAAGGGGAAGGGGGGCTTCCTCGGGCATAGGAAAGGACCGCATTCGCCGATGTGCCTGATGGGTATTATGGGGTAGCGGTGTGGAGGCGGATTCGGTGTACATAATAGCGGTGAATATCCACAGGGTGTACATAATAGCGATGAAGGTCCACAGCATGTTTCGGGCGTACCGAGGCAGCATGTCTGAGGAGGGAATGTAGGGATGCAGCACTGGGTTCCTTGGCATGTGACCCCGCCTAAACTGTCCCTCTGGGGCACCCCCATGGCTGCCACGCCGGCGACAGCGAACACTAGAAACAAGATGGCGGAGAGGAGGACTAAAAGTTTGGTGTTCATGATACCCAAACAATCGGTAAATATTAAAAACCATGCGTCGTGGGTGGCTTACCCGTCACGGTGTAAAAAGCATATGCATTGATTAGGCGGTTGGGGACGGCTGAGGGAGAAAAAAGGGATGCCGCATCCACGCAACCCACATCGTTAAAGGCGTTCCCTCATCAGTCGATTGGTACCCCAGCTCCTCGTCGTTCATGCTTCAATATACCCACCATGTTTCGCCGCCGCCTACCACGAACCCGACCGCGTATCCTGGCACATAGGGAACGGCGAGGGTCTCCCCCGGGGCGAGGATTATCCCATTCCCCGTTGCCTGGATTGGGGCGTTCAGCGCAAATGGGAAGCCACCCCAGTTGTAGCCCGTGTACCCGTTGCTGAGCTGGGTTCCACCCTGGCTCCAGGCTGCCCATGAAGACCATGCGGGCTCAGGCTCCCAACCGTTGCCTATGAGCCATGCAGCGGTGCCCGGGGGTGTCCCGCCTGGTATAAGTCCAACTGTGTACGACGCGTTGGTTGTGTTGTAGGTGACGGCCGCCACCATCATCGGCGTAGGTCCCAAGTTGGTTATCGTGGCGTTCCAGTAAGTATAGTTATCGGCCTGGATAGCCAGATAGTAGGTGCCCGAGGAGCTCCCAGGCGTGGATTCCAAGTAGGTGCCCTGCTCATTTATATATTGAAGTGTGTACTCGGTGCCAGATTCCGGTATATACGTCGTGGTGTAATAGTACCCCGTCTGCGGCGTGGCGGTTGAGGAATAGTAGGTGTAATCCGTGTACGTGTACCCAGTGGTATAATATGTGCCCGTGTGAGTCACTGGCTCATCATAGACTGTGTAGGGGACGCTTCTCCACTGTGAGTACAGCACGCTCACAGGCACCCTCTCCTGAACCACCCTTGCCTGATCGAGCTGGCCATATGACGGTGTGCAGGCACCTAGGCAGTAGGTTACCCCGGGTTTCACGCATGGGTAGCTCACGGTCTTCGGATACACATGTTGCTGTGGAGTATACCACGGGGCGTAAGCTATCTGGTACTCGGTCCCAGTGTATTGGTATGTCTGCGTCGTAGGACTCGGAGTCCATACATCATAGTATCCGGTCTGGGCCTGGGCCTCATACTCGTATGTGTTAACCGCCTGTTGCTGTGGCTGGCCATATACATATGTATTCACGGTTTGCGGAGTCGACTCTTCGACTGTCGCATACCCTGTCTGCTGCTGTGGGACGTAATAGGTTCCGGTCTCTTGGGTCTGGGTCGAAGTGTAGTAGGTATACGTATAGTTCACCTGCCTGAGCGTGTAGTTGCCGTCATCGATTACTGTGTAGTTAAGCGTCACTGTAGCCTTATTCGGGGTGTTCTGGTAACCCGTATACTGATACGTCTCCGCCTGGCTTGTGGTGTATGTATATGGCACTTGCGCTTGGGTTGCCTGATAAACAGTGTAGGAGTACGGCTCCTGTTGTGATGTGTATATATAGTAGGTGTAGGGGGTCTGGGTCGAAGTGTAGTAGGTGTATGGCTCAGATGAGACTGAGTCGGTGTAAGCCGTATAGCTACCCTGCTCCTGCACATAGTAGGGCTGGTTGTAGCTCTGGTAGCCCATTGAGGATGACCACGTGGTGGCTTGGAAAGAGGCTTGGCATGTCGCCTGATAATAATATGTATGCGGGTATGGGTAGCAGTGATAATACCTAGAGTAGCAACCATAGCTCGTCCAATGTGTAATATATGTGCCATAACTATTCTGCACGGACGGCTGGGTGTCGTATTCGGTTTCATATAAGGGGACTGGTCTATAATACCAAGCCGTCCCCTGACCTGTGTATGTAGTATAAGTGTAGGTGTTTGACTGGGGGTATGTATTCACATACTGCCCAGTGAACGTCTGAGTCTGAGGCTCATAGTAGGTGTACTGCGTCTGGTAGTTTTGGGGGTAGGTATAAGTATACGTGGTTTGACTCGACACGGGGTACTGGTATGTGTAAGTCACCGTCTGCGTGGTGTATGACTGATAGTCGTAGCTCGCCGGCAAGGTTACGGGTTGACTGAGCGGGCCGCCGTTGGCCTCATCCCCGGGTACGCCTGGGTGCCAGTTTCCCGGGGCGAAGCCCCCGGCTGTGAGGAGGGCGTTGCCCCCATATGCCGAAAGGATGTTCTGACCCGCGTCGAGTGTTTGAGAGACAAGGAAGCTATTCGATGAGAGGATGGTGGCGAGGGATGCGATTGCGAGTAGCGAAATCACGGCGAATATAATCATGCCTACGGCTTCGCTTGGCATGCTCTGTTTAGAAAGAAAAAATTTAAGCGTTTATGGAACTCTCAGCCTCCAGAGACCGTGTAGGATGCGTATAAATCAATTCTCAGTGAAGCTGGCGAGTTTGAGGCATCGAGCACGCTGAATTCATATACACCTGGCTTGAGCCCCTTCTCATCGAGGGTTCCACTCACCCCAATCGACGACCTCCCAAGGCCGCCGCTGAGCGGGAAGAGGCTTACCTGCACGGTGGTGTTGGAATAGTATGTGGCATTCAGGTCGCCCACGCCGCCCTGCGGGACGAAGAAATAGAATAGCCATGAAACAGTCAGGTTGGGATTCGAGCCCGGCGGGTAAACAACCAGGCGCAGGCTCTGCCCCCAAACCCATGTGCAAAGCGGGGCCGCATTCGGCGAATACGTGACGTAAAGCTTCTCGCCAACCTGGACGGAGGTGTTCCCAGAATCTTCGACGGCCACTTGGTATACGCCGGGTCCAAGACTGGAATTCGTATACGTGTAGGTCGAAGTCAGGTTTGGCGTATAGGAGACCACGGTAGGTGGCGTGCTCCCAGTGATGTTGGCCACGATTACGGCGAGCACCGGGGACGAGCCCTGAACCGTCAGGTCCACGCTTGCCTTCGAGCCGTAGGGCACATAGAAGTATGTGTTGTTAATCGGCTGCCTGCCCACTGCTGCTTGGCTGAACGGGTACAGTGTATATGTTATGCTTGTTGATTCCGACCCAGAAAGCGTGCATTGATTCGAGGCCGCCGTCATATTCGTCTGGCGCGTATTGTTCTGCTGGGTGGCCGTCGTTGCTCCCGTCACCGTCTGCGTATACGTGTTCGTGGCTGTCGGAATCTGGCTCCCAGTGGGGACGCTTCCCTTACCATTTTCAGGTATATGTAGGCTGGCGAATACGACTAAAACCACGATTACCACGGCTACGGGTACGAGGTATGCGTATCGCTTCTCCATTTATGTTCGCTATTTCACGTAGAATATTTTAAAAAGAGTTGGTAGCCGGGCTTGACCTCCTCCCCGCCCTGAAAGGGGGAGGTTTACCCGCTCCGTTGAGGTCCAAACCCCCGCCCCTGAGAAGAGGGGCAGCCCGCCATGAACCGTCCCCCGGGCTCTCGATTCCTGACCCGCCCCAGCAAGGTTAAATGTTGTTAGGAGTTTGAGGGAAGCCGTAAAACTCAATTGCTTCAGCTGAGGAGCAGCTCACTGGAACCACGCCTCGTGGAGATGGGTCTGCGTCGAGTGTGTTTTTAAGACATGGTGACTCTCCCAGCATGTCTCTTAGGGAGCGAATGGGTTTCACCGTGTCCGGGGCATCCGAGGCCGCACTCTTTGTCAAGCTTCATCTGAGGGCTCCAGCCGAAAGGCTTGCTAGGTTCGTGGGCGACCTGGAGACCAGGCTCGCCGAGGTGGACAGCTTCTACGGTGGACACGGAGATGAGGGGGGTGTATCAGGGCGGGGCGGGAGGGTCGGTCGCCGCGTCCAGGCGGGGAGGGTGGTGGTT
>Ga0208683_100695_pt1 | contig 12756 bp, 15 predicted proteins | sample BED_Mat_host_9_1_FD_187141 | JGI IMG/M metagenome (GOLD analysis project Ga0208683, IMG submission 187141) | Extremophilic microbial mat communities from Yellowstone National Park, USA - BED_Mat_host_9_15 (SPAdes) (version 3) | ecosystem: Environmental > Aquatic > Thermal springs > Hot (42-90C) >... | reverse complement strand
AGCTGTAAAGCGAGTCAACATCCTTAAACTTACCCAAAACCTCACCATTCTCACCAAACACCACGTATTCTTCAATGTCCATATACTTTTTTCCCCAGAGGATAAAAAATAGTTTTTTAAACACTGTCAAGAAAGTATATTATTATATCATTAATCCCTTACTGACTTTATAGGTCGTAAAGTGTCAGTTGCCCGTTATTTACAGTTTCCGATAAACCTCGAAGTCTATATCATTATATTATCATTTTATTACTCTCCCCGACTAATAAAATCTATATAGGTTAAGGGGCGAAAAGCCTCGCTAGCGGGGATGGATAGCCCCCATATATTTAAATACTTCTTTTTCTAAATTTCCTTAATGGCTAGGAGGGGTAATAAGGCGATCAGAGCTACAGTTTCCATGAAGATCGCCCTCTCTGATTCCCTTATATAAAACATATTAGTCAGATCTGTGTAATACAACTCTGACTCTATACTCATTAATTTATTTATTATGTAGAAATATGAAGTTGTGAGTATAGATCTATATGAAAAATTAAAGGAAAGAGCCAAATATTTTTTCGAAGAAAGTAAAAAAGACGCTCTAAATAAACATTATGATATTGCCTTATTTCACCTGGAACAAGCTTTACAACTAGGATTAAAAGCTTATCTACTAAAAAATAAAGGAGATTTCCCTAAAACTCATAACTTAGTCGAGCTAATTAAACTAGTAGAAAATGATTGTATAAAAAGAATTAGTAAGAGGAGATGGTACATCATAAGTATATTAACAGATGCTTATATAGGTTCCAGATATTTATTAAGAGATTATTCGGAGAATGAATATAGGGCCTCAAAGAAATTTGTGGAGGACGCATTAAAATGTTTGAATATTATAACAAAAGATTAAGAGAAATTAACGAAGACTTTGAGAAAAATAAGGATAAATATTTTAAGATAATCAGTGAAATAGCAAAAAAATACAAAGGTAAGGCTTACTTATTTGGTTCTCAAATAAAGGGTACTGCGATAGCATCAAGCGACGTAGATGTGCTAATAGAAATCCCTTGTAACGTTTACTGGCTTACTGTACTTTCAGAATTAATGAGAGAAATAAGGAATCCTAAGTTTGAATTTCATATTCATTGTGGAAAAGAGGCTGAGGAATTAAAGAAACTGATTAAAGATTACATTGAGCTAGATTAGAGGAAGATGAGCAAAATTAACTCTCTCATAACATAAGATGTCATTATATTGCATTAAAGTTATAAATAAAATCTAGAGAGTATCTGTCAATGAAGGTTATTAAGCTATTTATTACCATTTTTAACTGCTATTCTCTCTTCTTGATCTTAAGAGAAATCTTCACTATAAATTTAAAATTGAACAGATAATGATATAAAAAGATTTAATGTGTGTTCCAAAATTAATTCATATATCTATTAATAGAGATTCACTAAAATAACATAATTAATGAAATCATTGGATAGAAGAGTGGATAAAACTTTATTTTTAAAAGATTATTCTTACTATATGCAAGAATTACCGAAGCCTTGGTTTGATATTATAGGTTACAAGAGAACTAGAATTGAAGAAGCTGCATATGAATCTAAAATAGCTGAGGAGTTTGTTAAGGAAGGACTTTTACGTAATGCCGCAGGTAAGGCTTTTCAAGCATGGAAGGCTTTGTTAGGTGCAATGCTAGTAGATAAAAGGGAAGAGTTATTAAGGAAATACCCAGGTAAAAAGAAATTAAGGGGGAGGAAAGTTGTGGAATTCGCAGATTGGCTGATAGCTGTAATTCCAACTTCTTACATGGAAGAACTATCCCTCCTCCTTGGAAAAGACATTAACTTAGTTACTAAATTGGCCTTGGCAGTTCACGAGTATCAGTATAACGGTACTGATAAAGATACTATACTAAGCCCTTTTAGAACTGACGAGATCGCAAAGGAGAACATACTAAATTTGCTAGATGAGATAAAATCTAGATTACAAAAGTTATGAAGTTGATTATAGCATTGACTAATTCGACAAAAAATACAATTAAAGAACTTAAAAGAGCCTTCCATGAAAGAAAAGTTTACTCGCAGAATTCCTACTATATCCTCCTTTAACATTACGATACTTAGATAAAGTTCCTGCAGAACTTCAAGTAACCTTAACCTTGAGTATTTTTCGGGTTCTCTAGTAAACTTTGGTAATTGTGACTCCATAAGATTCATCCTTTTATTTGTTCTTTGCATTAAGTCTTAAAAACTTAAACTTTTTCAGTCTAATGTATAAACTATGCTGGCAGCAATATTATATGAGAATTTCCGATTTATCAAAAATAACTTCATCATATTAGAAATAACAATAACATTTCTACACTTAAAAGTGTAATCAATGCGATTTAGTAGTTGGGTAAATAATCTGTTCTACGATTTTACAATTTCTCTTTTCCTATAATTTCTAGAATTATACGTCTTCTATCAATACCTTTCTTTAAATAATAAATGTTACTATCCTTAACTTTAACTTTCATATCTTTAGACTCCTTAATCTTTCTTAATTAATAAATACATTAACCTCTTTTACTTTCTTCAGTTCATAATCACTTGTAATTACAACACCGTTAATGCTTTTAGCAGAAGCTAACAAGAAAGAGTCTCCTAATGATATATTATATTTAATTTTAAACTTAGCGGAAAATCTAACTATATCATCACTAATATCAATTAATTTAAATGAATTTCGAGTGTGGACAACAATTTCATTCATTTGAAATTTGGTTAAAATTTCCTTAAAGTTGTATCATTTAAACTCTCTGATTCACAATAAAAATTTTGAACAAGGTTAAAGTTACAATACTATATTTTATTAACTTATAAAACTTGTGATAAATTGAAAATAAAATTATACTTTATATAATTTATACTGAATTAACAAAATTGTTATCCACACTCTGATTTTCTCACTAAAAATCTATATCTATACAAAGCCTCTTTCCATCCTTTACTTTAGCATAAGCGTAAAGAAACTCTGATAGATTTACTGGATTAACATATGTTCCTTCGTTACTCTCTATTATCCGCTTCACCTTAATATTTCCGTAATAATAGAATAAAATAGCTTAAGTATCAAGTACCATTTTCATACTCTTTTTCGTATAATATTCTAGTATTCACAGGCTTTTATAACGTCCTTATCTGTTCCAAAGTATTTTTCATATTTCCACTAGTAAACATATAAATTCCTTCATCATCTACTATTGCATTAAACTCGTCCCTTCATTTAAATTTAGCTTATCTCTTACTTCCTTGGGTATTACTATAATTTCTCTTACGAATCTTTAATTTATACATAAATTATGTTTTAATTTTATAAAATTTAAGTCTAACTTAACAATGTGTTAAGTTAAACCAAACCCTTAAATCTTCTTCCCCACTTTTTCATAATTATTATTATAATCATCATTATTATAATAATTACTAAGGCCTGCATGCTGCTAAATTCTTTCTGCTGTGGTTTATAATTTAATGATACTATAATGAACATTGCCGAAGACCAAGTTAATGGAGAGGTTGTAGGTAATGGATTAAGGTATCTTGGATCTAATGCTTCTGGCAGTAATCCGTGTTGAGAATGTTCGTAAACCCATGATAAAATATCAATGGCTCTATTGTAATTCCCAACTTCCTCTAAATATAAGGCCTCAAATAATGTAGTGATTACCCACGGAGGATTTGGCCCACTACTATCATATAAATATTCTGAGTAATGATAAAGATCTCCAGAGAAGCGTGATAGTCCTCCATTTACCGTAAGTTCTGATATTACTGTTTTAAAATTATATATTGAGTAATTAGATTTGGGCGGTAAATATCCTAAATCTATGGGAAGTAAAGTTGCTGAATCTATAGATGGAGGTTCTGGAGAAAGAATAGTTTGACTCTCATTATTTTTAAATAACACAGAGGTTTCTAAAGCAGATACAAAAAAGTTGTTCTGCCAAAAATATTTCATTATACTTAAGTTTAATATTTGTTGTGCATATAGAATTTTAGAATAATTAAAACCTAACATTTTATATATTTTTACAACATCTAATAACCCTAGATCATTCAATGCTTCAGTCCAAAAATGATATGCTTCCCTATCTTCCCAAACACTCAGATCTGGAGGAATAAGATGAAACTTGGATTTATAGATTTCATTAATTTGATATTCTATGCTTTTATTTAACGTGCCTAAAACTTGCTTAAGAAATGTCATGTTGTCAGTCAGGTTATAATAATCGTATATTCCTATTTCATATAATCCTATACTATCTAATTCTGGTATGCCAAAAGTTATATCTGGTTTACCATTATAAAAATAATATCTAGTGTACCATACTCCTGATTGAAGTTGTTCTGCAGAACTTAACCAAAGCCAATATTTTAATGCTGATTTAAAATGACCTGCATCTTGCAGTGCAATTGCACTAAATATTGAATCTCTAACCCATGAATATAAATAAATTGGAGATGGTGATGCTGCAAAGATACCTAAACAAGGATTTTGATCATCTTTAAGAATTAATAATGAAAGAAAATATTCATTTACTAATAACCTAGGGAGATGATTAGGAATTTTAGAGCTATTAAGCCACTTAGAAACTTCCATATTATTCAACAATATTAGATTATTTATATTATCTTTTGGAATGTTATTTATTCCGATCTCAATAAACCAAATACCTCTGGTTAAAATAAATACCATTTGATTCTTTTTAACCATTATATGGGATATGTTAGAGAAAATATACACTGGTGGCGATCCATTCAATATCATACTATTATTTACATAAATAATACTTCTGTTTGTTAACAGAATAACACCTAACGTAGAAATTAGATAAAACTTAACTATAATATAGGGAGTATAAGGAGGTAATAATATTGTTATGTTTCCTTGATTTCCAGAAAGTAATATACTGTTATTAAGAGTTAAATAAGCGGAAGTTGTTGAAAGATTAAAGTTAAGTGTTAAATTTAATAAGCCATATTTTCCTGCATAAATGTTACTTATACCTGCTGGATAGTTAGGAAAACCATTAAGTTGAGAATTAGGAACCTTTACTCCAGTTACTATCCATATTGATTGGTTTTCCCAGTTACTTAGTAATAAATATGAAGGGCTATAGTATATTAACCTTGAACTTGAGAATGAAACAATAGAAATATTTACAAGAGAGAGTATTATTAAAGATAAAACCAATAATGAGGCCTTTAACCTCACTTTCTTATCACTCTTTCCACAGCTTCTAATAACACATTCTTTTCGGTTGATGGATTAAATAACGTAAGCTTAGCTATATCTATGCCTATCTTAACCTTTTCTCCTCTTTCCCTTCTTGCCACTGATTTTTCTATAACTCTTATAAGATTTTGACCTATCTTTACGTGAATAATACTATATGGTCCTAAATCTTCAACCATTTCCACAGTTCCCTCTAATATACCGTTATCATTTATCATTAAATCTTCGGGTCTAATACCTACTATAATCTTTTGACCTTCACTTATAATTTTCTTAAACTTTTCTGGTATAGGTATTCTCATATTCTCTAGTAAAATGTAATCTTTTCCTACTTCTCCTTTTATTAAATTCATAGGAGGATTTCCTAAAAAACTTGCGACCCATATGTTATTGGGTTCTCTGTATATATCCATAGGATCTCCATAAGCCTGGATTATCCCGTCATGTAATATTGCTAACTTGGAGGCCAAGCTTAAGGCTTCTACTTGATCATGAGTAACGTATATTATAGTTGGTTTTAGATTCCTCTGTAATTGTTTCAATTCTTCTCTAGCTAACACTCTAACCTGAGCATCTAAATTTGATAAGGGTTCGTCCATTAAAATTATGTCTGCACCTTTTACTAAAGCTCTAGCTATAGCTACTCTTTGCATTTGCCCTCCACTTAACTGACTAGGCTTTCTATCTAGTAAGTTATCTATTCTAAGCATCGTTGCAACTTCCATGACTCTTTTCTTAATTTCTTCTTTAGGTACATGGGCTACTTTAAGAGGAAAGGCGATATTATCATAAACTGACATGAAAGGATATATAGCATAATTTTGAGGAACCATAGCTACTCGTCTATCTTTTGGTGGTACATCATCTGCTAATTCTCCCCTTAGATATACATGTCCTTTATCTTGCCTAAGTAGTCCTGCTATTATTTTTAAAATTGTAGTCTTACCCTCTCCGGATGGTCCTAAAACTACTACGAATTCGCCTTTCTCTATATCTAGATTTAATCCTTTTAATACTTGTGTTTTTTTACCCTTAACTTCGTATTCCTTCCAAATATTTTCTAATTTTACGTAACTCATTATTGTTTCACCCCAGCTAAATTACTGTAAGCTTTAGTCATCATCCTTTGAGAAACGATAAATAGTGCCATTAGCGGAATTCCCATTAATACTGCCCCTGCTGCAAATATATTATATTGAGGAGCACTTGCAGGATTTAACAATCCCGCCATATAATACAATCCTATGGTCGCAGTCCATTCTTTAACGTTAGGTAATAAGAAAGAATAGGCTAATGCAAAATCTAGATATGCTCCAGTAAAACCTAATATTGCAGTTAAAGCTACTACTGGTAACGCTAATCTCATTACTATTCTTAAAAACGCACCAAACCTAGATAAACCGTCAATCATTGCTATTTCTTCATATGATGAAGGAATAGCATCTATACTTAATTTAGCTATAAAGGCAGCAAAAATAGATGTACCTGGAGTGTAAGCTAAAATTAACCCTATATAATTAAGTAGGTGAAACTTAGCGAATAGTAGATAAAGGGGAACTGCAGTAGCTGTATAGGGGAAGAAAGTAACTATATATATGAAAGTAGCTAAAGTCTTTTTAGCAGGTATGTCTAATCTAGATAGCGCATATCCAGTTATTAGTGCTAATAATACCGATATTATCGCAGTAGAGGAAGCTAATATTAAGCTATTTCTTACCCATAGAGGAAAACTTCCTCCATATAAATTTGTCGAGATTAAATATTTATATGCAGTAAAATAAATATGCTTAGGTATTAAATCTGATATACTAAGTGAAATTAAATTTGGAGCATTACTAAATGAGGTCATAAAAACATAATATAAAGGAAATATTGCAAAAAAAGACATAATTATTAAAATGATATAAGAAAATAATAATCTTAAAATTTTTAAAATCTTATATCTTCTAATTGCCATACAACGCACCCCTATGTAAAGGAATCTAAAATATGAGTATATTTAATAACTATTATTGCCAACACTATAACAAAAATTGTAGATATCATGGACCAGGCCGCTCCTAACGCGAAATTACTATAGCTAAATGCTTCTTGATACGCATAAACTATGAAAGTCTCAGTTGATATACCTGGTCCCCCTCCAGTTAATATATAAATAGGATAAAAGTTATTCCAGGTAAATACGAAGCTAGTTATAAATACAAATGCGATAGTTCTCTTAAGTGAAGGCAACGTTATTTTAACGAATTTAGTTAAAATTCCTGCACCATCTAGATCGGCTATGTCATAAAGTTCTTTTGGTATACTCTGTAAGGCTGAGTAAAATACTGTCATAAAATATGGGAAGGAAAGCCAATCATTAGTTACAATTAATTCTATCCAAGCATCAGTGGTAGAGGTTAAAGAATTCACTTTAGGTAAATGAAGTGTTGGTAATATAAGCCTATTCATCATTCCATAGGGATCTACCCATAATCCTTGCCAAATTAAGAGTGAGATAAAACCTGGAAACGCCCAAGGTAATATTAAAATAGCATAAAATACTGATTTACCTTTAAGATCACTTTGATTTAGTAACAAAGCTAGCCCAAAACCTAAAGACATCATAGTTACTAAACTACCTACTGTCCAAATCAATGTATTTTTTAATAATTCTAGAAAATATCCATATTTAAATATTATTATATAGTTAACTAATCCCACATAATTATAATGAATGAAGTGAAGCTCACTTAGATTAGTAAATGAAATATATAAAGAATAAACCAAAGGAAAAATAAAAAGAAACAAGGTTATGGAAACTATAGGAATTATGTAAAAAAATGAATATAACTTTTGCTTATTCAACGCGAATACACCACTTTCTTATATTTTTAGAAAGTTCTAGTGGTATTAAAAATGTTAACATAAATAAGGCAATTAGTAGATATTGTAACGGTAATAATAAAGGTAAAGGTAGAAAAGTGGATAATAAACCATTCTGAATAAGGGCTTGAATAAACGCTTGCTCCATACCTTGTGCAGCTTGAGAGGCATTTATCTTATTTGCGAAAAATTCACTAGCATATTGATGGAAGGAATTCCAATAATAGGCCATTTGAGGAATATTAGGGAACTGTTGCCCATATTGTGCTTGCTCTAATATACCCTCCATTATTTGATTTAAATAAGCTGGCTGTAATATATCTTCTCGTAATTGTGTTAATGCTTCATTATAAGCTTGAATATTGGCAGGAATATCGTGAGCAACCTCCCATAATCTCAAATCCGCTTGATAACTAGTAAAGTAAAGTACAAATATTAATGCCGCTTTAATCTGTAATGGCGTAGCCCCACTAGCTTGAGGCGAGGATATTAAAAATCCAGTTGAACCTATAAATGGAGATGCTCTAAGCCCAGTCTGGCTGATAACAGGTAAAGGTGCTGCACCTAAATTAGGACCTAGAGCTTGTAAATATGCGTTCAGATCCCATGGGCCATCGAATATTATTGCAGTCTGATTTGCGATAAATAGTTCCCCTTCTGCACCGCTAGGACCAGTAGACGGAGCTAGATAATTTATTTTTAAATTATAAGTTAAATTGTACCAAAAGTTTAACGCATTGATCATTGCCGTACTATTTAAGGCTGGAATTATTTTGTCGGAACTAGTACTAAATATATGACCTCCAAATCCAGCAAACCAGGCAGCAAATCTATATCCATATTCATCACCAGCACCATATGCTATTCCCCATACATGATACGTTTTATTTACATATTCGGCTATTTGCACTAATTGATCTGTAGTATTAGGTGGATAAGGAACGAAATGTTTGTTATAAAACATGACAATATAATTGATATTATCTGGCAAACCATATAATGAACCATTTAAAGTCCAATCTTTTATTGCTGTAGGTAAATATAATGAGGCTATACTTGGAGGAAGATACTGAGATAGATTTAAGACTAACCCAGCAGCAAATAGTGCACCTCCTGCATCACTAGTATCTCTATATACTATTGGAGCTTGACCAGCCTTAGCAGCAGTCTCGAATTGGGAAGTCCCAACTCCTACGCCATATGTTACTTGAACATGAATCCATGGAAATTCTTGTTCAAATTGCGCTAAAGTTTGATTAAAAGCTTGATTTTCTGAAACACTATAGCTATCCCAAACTGTTATAGTTACTGGAGTTGAAGGAGGTGACGAAAGGCCAACTAAACTCATAAGAACCTGTGGATTACTGGTATTAAGATTTGAGATACCACTAGTTGTAGTTGTTAATGAAGAAGATGTAAATGATGAAGAATAAGTTGTAGTTGTTGGATGGTTTCTTAACACTAAATACCCATAAATACCGCCTATTGCAATTACTATTATTACAACAATTATTACTGCAATAATTGTTTTAGAAATAGCTTTATTTTCCTTTTTTATCTTTTTCATTATAACTCCTCCTCCTACCCATACTAAGTTCTAAATAAAATAAAAACTTTTCTCATGTACATTGTATTGAAATTACAAATAACACTGTTAAATAGTTGAAAATCATTTAATACATAGATTTAATAAAAATTTAATCTGTAATAATTATAAATCAATAATTTAGCTTATTTGCAATTAATCATAAACAATAAGTAGCTTATTTTCTAAGCTACTTAATAACTCATATCACAATATTAAATAAATTTATAACTAAGTTTTATAGGCTATATTTATGCAAATAAAAAATATGTACTAAAAAGTTACGGTATAATATTATTGATTATATTACCACTATTTCTATCAGCTGTTATTCCTTCAGAAAGTATAAACGTGAATTTTACGGTAACAAGTAACGGCTTTGTTACAATTTATATCTCAGGTATACCTAAGAATAATACAGTAATTTTACATTATGGTATAGAAAATGGTCCTCAATAAGCATGGATAAATATCTCAAACATGATAATGAAATGGGATGGAGAGAATTTTAGTGCTACTATAGGCCCGTTTAATAATGGTACGTGGATAGGATGGGTTTTTTACGATAATACTACTGGAGAATGGATAAATTATGATAATCATCCATTCTGGAATTGGAATCTAGAAATTAATCCACCTAATGTAGGACAAACCTATGCTACCGTATTGCAAAATGGCTCAATACTTATAACTACGATAGGTAGAGCTCCAGACGAGTTAGACATTCATTATGGATTAGCAAATGGACCACAAACTGGGTTACCTTGGAGTAATATAACCGATGAGTTAATGACGTATAATCCACTCTGGGGTAACTACACGATAATAATAGGACCTTTCAAACCTGGACAATGGGTTCAATGGGTTTATCATGATTTAACGTTAAATCAATGGTATCATAATATTTCGGGAACTAATTTTGCTATCCAGGATATTTACTCTCCTATACTGTTCATTAACTCGTCATATAATAAATATGTTTATATTGAGGGACAAGTAGAAACATTAGTTTAATAATACTGAATGAACTTCCACAGTCGCTTAATTCTGTTTTATCCTTAGAAATATCTGGAAGAACTTGTAACTTCAGTAAGATAATAAATCACGGATATAACAATATTACACTTTCGTTATTAACATCAAACATTCCTCAAGGTATATATAATCCAGTGTTAAATATTTATGTTAATTCTACTTTACAGAGAGAAATTATATTACCTCCCTTATATGTTTTAAATACTACGGGTAAGAGACCATTAAGCTTGGTAATAGTATGGAATATGCATCAACCACTATATGTAGCACCTAATGGGAGTTGGGAGCAACCATGGGTATGGTTACATACGGGACAAGATTTCATATGGGAGAATAATCTAGTCGGAGCCTATGAGTTACAAGCATTATTAATAAATCAGTTTAACGTAAGTGTAACTATTGATTTTACTCCAGTTTTACCGTATCAATGGGAAACTATTCTTCACGAGAAAAACATAACATTTACTTCTAATTTTGGAGTTAACGTAAGTCATGGATATTGAGGCAGTCAACTTCACACTTAACCTATATAAGTCTTTAATAAAGGATGGAAAGATTGAAGTTCTTACTGTTCCTTTCTACCACCTATTACAACCATTATTACTACAAGATGGTTATTGGAGTGACGTTTTATCACAAATAAGAATGGGAGAAAATCTTACACATGAAGTTTTTGGCATTTGGCCTAATGGAACTTGGACTCCAGAAATGGCTTTTGATATGGGGTTAGTAAGTCTTTATAACGAGAGTAATATTTCGTTTACAATATTAGATCAAGAAGCATTTTTACCTTATGTTACATTAGTTAATGGTTCATTAAACCCAAATCAGCCATTTATAGTTAAAAATAACTTAGGACAATCAATAATAGTCTTATTTAGGAATACCACACTTTCTAATGAATTTGGCTTTAAATTCTTTAGCCAACCTCCTCAATTAACTGCAAAAGAACTAATCCAACAATTAGCAGAGATATATATGAATAATCCGGGGGGAGTAGTAACTGTAGCACTAGACGGAGAAAATCCTTTAATATTTAACCCAACTACCGGTCCTGCCGATTTATATGCAATATATTAGGCTCTATCCGAATATCAAGGAAGTTGGCTAATAACGCAAACTGCAAGTGAGGCTATACTAACGCATAAGCCAGTTAGTATAATAACTAATTTACCAGTGAATTCGTGGGACCTTAACTTAAATTATTGGAATAACGGCTATCCAGGCAAGACCCAAATATGGCAAAATCTATCATTAGCCAGAGAATACTTAATTGCATATACTGTAGCATTAGGCGATAACATATCTCCCTTGATTTACTTGCCCTTTAACACTACTCCTAATTCAACTAATTTAATTTACACTTTATGGAATTACTTATATATTGCTGAGGGAAGTGACTGGACCTGGCAGACTGGACCACCTGCATATGGACCCTTATGGTTTAAGGAGCAAGCTCTACTATACACATCAACAATAATATCAATAATTAAACATCAATTTTCTATGATAAAACTAATAGGTGCAAATGTAAACAAAAATAAATTAAAGCTTGAAATTTATAACGGAATTAATAATACCTTACATTTGATATTATAGTCTTTTTCATAATAGCTGCAACGGGGGCTAAAAGGGAGTTAAATCTGGTGTTAGTAATTGGGGCTGTTGGGCTGAGCTTGCTAAGGACCTTAATTCGCTTTGAACCCAACAGCCCCCAAGATATATTAGACAAAATGCACTATTAAAACTAAATGAGTGTGCTAAGGACCTTAAAAAGGAAGCTAGTTAGCAAGAAGCCCAAGAACCTAAACGAGACTAGGGCAATACTTGGAAGGAATGAAAATTAGCGAAATAGCAAAAATACTACAAGTTCACAAAAGCACAGATGGATTAACGAATTCCAGAGAGAGGGAGAAAAATGCCTATTCCACAAGGAAAGAAAAAAGAAGGTAAACGAGAGGGAAATAAAGGTAGAAGAAATACAAGGAAAAACCATATGGGAA
>Ga0208683_100690_pt1 | contig 12831 bp, 10 predicted proteins | sample BED_Mat_host_9_1_FD_187141 | JGI IMG/M metagenome (GOLD analysis project Ga0208683, IMG submission 187141) | Extremophilic microbial mat communities from Yellowstone National Park, USA - BED_Mat_host_9_15 (SPAdes) (version 3) | ecosystem: Environmental > Aquatic > Thermal springs > Hot (42-90C) >... | reverse complement strand
TCCTTATTATCCGTTTTTTCTATCTCTCTGACAAATTTTTCTATAACACTCACATAATATACTAATGATGGGCTAATTTTTAAGTTAAAGTAGAAAATGCTATTAGAGAGGAGAGAAAAAAAAAAACGAGAAATACTTGCCTAAAGGTGTTATTAGAGTTTTAGGTATTAAGGGCGGTGTAGGAAAAAGTGCAATAGCTTATTCATTAGCCAAGATTATATCGCTTTCCAGTAAAGTATTATTTTTAGATATGGATAATCTTTTTACAATTTCGAGACTTTTTAACGTTAAAGAATGTGAACTATCAATAGTTGGTAATATTACAATGTATGCATGCAAGGATATTAGTAAAGTTCCATTTGATGATTATGAATACATAATAATTGATACTTATCCAGGTATTCTAGAAGGAGAATTGCCAAATATTAACTCCGGTAAAGTGCATAATATTTTCGTTACAGATTATTTTTCAATAGAAGGTACTTTGGAATATGCTAGAAGATGGAAAGGTAATAATATCTTAATTATAAATATGACTAATCCAGATCACGAGATTGAAAGAATACAATTTAAAGTAGCGAGTTCTCTAGCCTTGAAAAAAGACGTAACATTAAGGAGAATTATCATAATACCCTTTGATGATGAATATTATGGATCTTATAGGGTTGATTTACCAAAGATAGAGACAGTATTAGGCTATATAATGACGTGAAATTCCCCTTTGAACTCACATAATGTATAAATAACATAAACATTTTTAAACTGCTTTTATAAAATGTGAAATATGATAGAACGTATAATGACTAAGAAAGTTTTTGTAGCAATGCCAGATGACCCTTTAGTTAATGTCGCTGATTTCATGAGAAGAAATAACATAGGATCTATTGCGGTAATTAACGCTGAGGGAAAACTAGTTGGAATTTTAACGGAGAGGGATATTGTAAGGGCAGTTAGTGAAGGAAGATTAGATGCTAAGGTAAAAGAGTATATGACAGCTGAGGTGATAGGAGTTAAGAAAGAGACCTCGGAGTGGGAGGCTGCTGAAGTTATGTTAGAAAGAGGTTTTAGGCATTTGCCAGTTGTAGATGATAATAATAAAGTGATTGGTATAGTTTCAATTAGAGATATAGCTAGAGGATTATTATTTTTTAATCTAAGAGTCTAATATCACTTCTCTCATATCTGATTAATTTTATTTTTATTTCAGATATGAAGCATTTAATAATCACTATATTAATTTTATTCGAATATCTTTATAATCTTTTACTAAAATTACAAAATTTAATAAGATTTTAAAATCTTTATGAACTTAACTATTTAAGTATATAATTTAACAGGATTTCTATTATTGCATCTACATTATATTCTACATTATATAATATTTTATCTAATTCTGGTAAAGATATACCTAATAACTTAGCTAGCAATTCCTTACTTTTCTTTAAATTTGAAGTATCATTATTGTAAGTATACTCTATTATTTTTGGTAATAAGTAAGTAACTCCTAAGATTCTATCTTTATTGATTTCACTTAAGTTATTGCTATAATTATTTAGTATTTCTTGGATTTTAAAGATTAGATCTTTAATATTTCTAGATATAGACGCTGTAGGATCTTCGGATTTTAATAGAAGTGATAAATCAACCTTACTCTTATATTCCTCAATGATCTTTATTCCGTTTATTCTCTCCTTAATAATTGCTCTTATCGGCTCTAAAATCTCAGATTTTAATAATTGTAATTTCTCATTTTTAATTTCTTGGATTATTAGGTTAATATCATTAATATCTTTTAGATAAATTATTATATTATTTAAAACTAATTTATTCTCATCAAATTTAGGCATAAAATCTTTATTGAATGTATAATTTATTATATTGATTTTATTATTCCCTCCAATTAGACCTTTCTTATTACAATTAACACTAATAGTAAAAGAGTCAATGCTTATCTCGCAATCAGTATATATCTTATTTGGCCCCTTAACCTTTAAAACTTTAAGGTTAAGCATTTTGTACAACCTTTTTTATAATTAACTCGTGAGCTTTTGAAAGATAGTCTAACGTTCCTATTTCGGAAATCCCATAAAACATTATTAAATTGAAAATGTCATTGACTACCTTTATGGTCTTATTTTCAATATATATCATATCATTATATATTATATTTTTGAACTTTTTTAAGACAAATAATTTGTATTGCTTTTCAATTTGCTCTTTCAATTCCTTAGGTGAGATACATATCAAAAATAACGTATTAACGTTTGAGATGTCGAAGTCAATTGTTTTTTGAACTCCAATGAGATCAAATACGCTCTCCATATCTTTAAATACTAACATCGTCCCACCTATTATGTAACTAAATGGAAATATAGGCTTTAAATTAAATTTTAAAGAAATTTTAAAGAAATTATATAATTTATCATAATTCTCATAAAAATATGTTATCATTCTCATAAAACCTTCTATACCATAACTTATTCCAAAATCATAATAAAATCCTCTAAACTTTTCGATTAACGTTCTCATAACTGGAATTATGGGTTCTTTTTTCTTCATGGCTTCTGAGACCGTAGCATATGCAGTATCTAAATGCATTAATGGTTCGTTTTCTGCAGGTAATATTATTATAAAGATAGCGTTAGAGTTTATTAGTGATACAACTAAGGGAGACAATGGATTTATAGAATCTAATATTATTATCTTTCTTTTCGCATTATTTATTCCTAATAAATCAAATATCTTTCCTAATTTCTCCTTATATTGGTCATAATATTCACGCCAAGTTCCGCCGCTTATTAACTCTAATATTATTTTGTCCTTTTCAATCTTTTCTTTCTCGTCTATTCCTATAAATAATGAATTAGGGAGTTTATAGGGCTGTATCCCAACAAAAATAATAGTATCATTTAGTTTATATTGTAATTTAGGGAATTCTGTTAGTTCAAATAGTGATGCATAATAGTCTATTGGTTGTCCGCAAATGGGACACCTTTCAATCAAGTCCATTTCATGGCCATTCTTACATATTGGCATATTTTATAACCTCCTTATCCTCATCATATTTAACGTTATTATGTAGTATAGAGTATAATTTTGCATATAAATTAGCAACTGGTTTTGTAAACGGTAACTCGTCTAGGTATACTTCTTTATCCTCCTCAAGTAGTTTACTTATTATGTAATCACCTAAGGGGTATAAGGATATAATTAATAACTGCTGTTCATCTTGTTTTAAATAGTCTATGTGCCTTTTTAGAAAAGCGGATATATCGCTTATAAAAGATATGTATTCCTCTATAGTATTAAAATCTTGTCTAATTTTTAGGTTATTTAAGAGCTTTAATTCTGTTGGAACTTTAAATTCAAATTGCTTATATTCACTGCTGATTTTATTTATGTCTTCTATTTCTTTATTCACTTTCTCGACGATTTCGTCACAAATTTTCATAATATTACGTAAATTATTTAATATGTGAATAGCATTGGACGGACTACTATTCTCTAAATCCTTAACTATTTGTTTTAATTTATCTAAATAATCTTCATTGTTACCCCAGTAGGATAAGGTTTCAATTAATTCGATAACTACTTTTGATAGTTTATCTATTTTTTCCTTAAACTCTACTCTATGTATATTATCGAATTTATACCAATAATCTGTAATTATTTTCACTGCTCCCTCTAAATCACCTCTATCTAACCTAATTACCGGATTAGGAACGTCAAGTGGGGCCTGTTCTATTCCCATTAATTTGTTAAAGGCTTTTGCGTTCTCCATATACAGATTATATAAGCTTTCCAAAGATTTTCTTAAATTAGAGATAAGTAGCTTATATTCATTTATTACTTGAGACATATCAGAGCTAGAATCTAACTGAGTTTCTGGTATTATTATTTCTAATTTTATATCTTTTAGAACGTTATTAGCTAACGATATTATATTTCTAATATTATTAATTTCGTCTAATAATATTTTCTTAAACGTCTCATCGAATGAAGATAATGTTTTTACACACTCTTCAGTCTCCTTATTCCAGTTTCGTAATAATCGTTCATTAGCAGTTTGAACTAGATTACTAATTGACGAATATAAGTTATAACACTCATTTATTTTAAGTCTTATTCTTTCAGTATTTTCGGTGGAAATATTAATTAACGATAAGTTTTCCATCCCTTTCTTTAATAACACTGATAAATCTTGTAACTTTCTCTGCAGGTCAGTTCTAAGTGTAAATATTACTTCTTGACTTCCTAAAATATTTGATAAAAACGAAAATAAGACACCTAAAATAAGAGTAGAGAATATTGTAACACCTATTAACAATCCGTTAAGTTGAGCTGAGAATGCCAATAGAAATGCGATAAAGAATAGTATTAATATTAAATTCTCTTCTGCGGGGTTAAAGTATAGTATGAGATTTCTTATATTTTCATTTATATATATTTTATTTACAAATAATTTTATTATTGTAGTAGAAATTATATATGATAAATAGTACGCAATGCCATATAGTATTATTGCTTCAACTAATCCTATAGATTTACTTAATGGATATCCCACAAATATTGGCTTTGGGTATGCATAATTTGGAGGAAATCCACTTATGAAGACGTTAATACTTGTTATGCTAGGTCTTAAATTATGAGATAAATAAAATAATTGGTAAAAAGCTACAGTACTGAAAGATATCTGAGGTCCTGCAATTAACGCGTTTAAATAAAGTAAGGGTGATAATATCGACAAAAATATTAGAAGAGGTTTATAAATTGAGGCATTCTTGTTCATAATCTTAGGGAATATTATAAGTATAGGGCTTAAGAAAAAGGCTGGTGTTAAGGTTAAAGCACTACTTAATACTCCAATTGAAAGATTTACTGGATCAACCATGTATAATAATATAATAAATATCATGATTAGAAGAAGTATCGTATAGATGTATATGGCAGAGTACTCTAAGGGATTAGATAAAAGACCTGGGCCATAACTTAGACTATAAGAGATGAATCCCATACTTTGCCATATCACACTTACTATCACGATAAAAGCTTCTAATCCAGTTGCGTATAACGTATTTCTATATATTCCTAATAAGAATATTGCAATAGGAATTACTATTATAAAAACTAAGGTAAGGAATGGTAATTCTAACAAAAAAAGGAAAGTAGATATTGCTAAGAGAATGCTTACTGTAAGTTCTTCATAAAATTTTTTATTGTAAACGCTCATGTTCAATTTCTTCTTTCTTAAGCTCTTTAATAAGAGTATCTAAGTCCCAAACTCCCTGCTCTAATAGAAAACTTCTGAATAGGAGTTTTTCATTAGGCTTAAATGATTCTACATCCTTTATCATGTTATTATATTTTTCTAAATGTTTTAACGTACCCTTAGCGTAAACTACCATAATCGAAATAGTCCAAGGCTCTATTTGTGGAATTTGCCTAATGGAGATCGCTTTATTCGCTTCAACTTCTATATTAGAACTAAGTATGTTCATTAATCTCTGTTGTAAATCCATATCCCATAATCCTTCTGGTATACTTACGGTTACCCATATGAAGTCAGTTTTATAGTTATTATTGAATCCTGCATATGACGGTGTTCTAAATACTCGCATCAAACTATCCATTATTTCATTAAATCTCTTCTTGTCTAATATATCTTTTAGAACGTTATTATCTCCTTTATCTAATCTTTGATCTTCCATTAGTATTCTTTCTATAATCTTATTCTGTTCATATTCGCTTAATTCTACTACTTTTTCATAATACTTAGTAGTTTTAGTAATATTACTTAAAATACTTATCAACTCTTTCTCTAAATTCATTAAACTTAAGAGAGATATTCTATAAGGTTTATTTACATCTAACTTATCTTTTAATATCTTTAATGAATTATGGAAATCCTTAATTTTATCTAGAATCTCTTTGTTTTGTTCGTTAATCTTATTTAATGAGGATATTCTGGCATCAATGTTAGAAATCGCATCAGCTATTCTTTTCTTCTTTCCACTAAAATCAATTCTAATTTTATCATATTCCTTCTTTAATTCTTCCTTCTCACTTAATAACCTTTGGGTTTCCCTTTCAACACTTAATACCTGATTTTCAGCTTCTTTAATTCTGTTTTCTGAGGACTCTAAAAGGTCAATTAATCTGGCTATAGCCTCATCCAGTAATTTAACTTGCTTTTCAGGCGACATTGTTAGAACTTGAAATAATTGACTTAAAGCATTCAATTCCCTTTCAGCTATTTCACCAATTCTGTTTTTCATGGAATCTGGAATTTGCAAATTCCTTCTAGATAAATCATCAGCTAGGAGCTTAGCTTTTACGTAACTTTTTACAGTAGACACTAAAGAAATTACTAAGTTACTAAAATCAACAGCAGATTCCATAATTTCCCTTTGTGTTGTGGTAAAATTCTTCCCAGTCCTTATTCTTTCCCTTATTTCATTTAATATATTTTTGTTCAAATTATCATAGTTATTTATTAAATCGTTTGCCTTACTTATTTCCTTTAAGGCTAAGCTTACAGCAGATCCTTCGATCGTATCCTCTTCAAAGTTAATATTTCTTAAAGCTGATATGAATTTTCTAGCATAATATTGGGTATAATCTAGAACAGATCTTATCTGCATTTTTATTGTAGGTTCATAATTTCTACCTTCTACAATTTCACTAATTTTACTTTGGAATAATTCTGGATTATATTCCCCGCTATTAGTCTCTGATTGTTTAAATATCTCTACTAGCTCATTATACTCATACGTGAATAGCTTGGTTATTATTTCAAAAATATCTCTACTCTCCTTAACGAATTTTCCCGCTATTTTTATGGATTCTAATAATTCTTTTGCATACTTAATATAATCATTTACTGGATATCTTATTTTTAGAAATCCGATAGAGTTTACCCAATTATCTGTAAAAATATTGTTAGTGCCCACGCTACTTAGTAAATCGGCTAAATCGAAATACATTAGCATATATAAAATATCTACTATAGCCTCATCGAGTTCCTTCTTAGCTTCTACTAAATTGCCTTTTATATTGTATACTAAGTCTAATGGAATGAAGAACAGTGCTGAGAATTTGTTCTCATATGCATTTCCATAATTATCTACAATCTTCCTATTTAATTCAGTGTTAAATAACAGTTGCAATTCATTAAGTGCCATGAATGATGATATACCTCTAGCATTTGCGTCGTCTGCAGAACTAGGTAGTACAGCTAATCCTATTATTGGTATACCATTGCCCAATTTAGCTCTTAGATGCCTTACAAAGTCCATTACCATTCCACTACCTGTTCCTCCTCCAAGGCCAAATATTACTACTACAACGGGCGTTTTAACAGATCTTACTACTCTATCCTTAAATAATTCTATTGCATTATTTACTTCTATAAGATAATAATAGTTTAAGTTGTATATTGCTTTACTTAATGCTCTCATTCTTCCTACTCCACCTGCTAGTGGAGGTATCATAGTAGCTCTAGATATCCATGGGATATAATTCTTAACTTTTATACCTTCACTTGCCAGATATTTGTCAAATTTAGTTAAGAAGTCATATAACGTATCTGGCGTATTAAACCTTATTTTAAGTGTGGATAACCAAAACCTATCAATAGGTATTCCCTTAGAAGCTAGCTTTTGCCTTACTTCAGCTGCAGCCCTATTTAAGGAATCTATGTCCCCATCTGCTACATCTATTCCTAAAAGTGCTATAGAGGAGTCCTCTTCTGATATGAAATCAATAAACCTATCACTTTCAATTAACCTTTGTATTATATTAACCCCAGTACCTCCTAATCCAATTATATGAACAGAGGAGTATCTAGGAGCTCTTGTGCTCATTTACTTCTACCTTTGTTTAAAGTATTTATTAGCTTTTCTATTTCTTCAGCTAAATTTTTATCATATCTCGCAGCTACAACTTTTATTGAGGATAATTCTTTTATAATATCCTTTCTTGTATTATCTAGATCTTCATAGTCACCCTTAGTTCTAAAATACATTATGAACCCAAACACAGCTATTACTGCTAACACTACCGCAACACCTATTGTGGCATATAATAATAAGCTACTAGGTGGAGAAGGATAATATGAGGGATTAATTAACTGCAATTCAGAAATAGCTTGAGAGACTAACCCCTGTGAGTATAAAGCAGATGCATTATTCAATATGGACTCAACTAATGGTTTGTATTGAGATGATATTTCTCCAGATTGTATTAGTGAGACAGCTTTAGAATATAGTGTATAATACTCTAATATTTCTTGAGAAACTATAGTTGCAGTATATTGCCCTACATTACTTTGACCAACTGTAATTACAATTATGTTAAGCTGCTGAGGTTTCTGCAATATTACACCGTTTATACTGCCTATATCAGTGAAATTCGAAGGGATTGTGAATACGGCTGAAAGAACTAATGAACCAGAATATTGAATGAAGGAAATTGTATAATTAGTTGGCTGAAAAGTTTTAGCGTCATAGCCTTGATAATTTGGCGTCAGTATATACCAAAACTGAGCACCATATCGTTCTAATGATGGATTTAACGTAATATAAAAGGTATTAGAAGGGTTAGTGAAAGGTATTGAAATAGTAATGGTAACATTGTAAGTATCGCCCGCAATTAGTTGGCTAGAGTTTAAAACTTTTGATGCAGTAGTCACATCGTAAACCTGTATACTCGTGATCCAACTACTACTCTGTGAAATTACAATTGGACTTACGATAAAGCAAAAAAGCGAAATTATAAGTAGTATAAAGGATAGAATTTTAATTTTCATAGAATTCCCTACATACTACATTAAGGTGCAAATATTTAAAATTTATACTAGAGATTGCTGTTTTCCACATATTTATATATGAAGCTCAAAGGCCCTTACGCTTCGCCCTTACAATGTATGATAATAAATGTCGGCAAGCTTTATCTAGCAAATATGAAGAAAGTCTTAATAAACTTTTCATTATTGCTAATTGCAAAAGTCATTAAGATATTAAGGATGTAAATAAAGCAATTAGTAAAAGATGGCATTGTTTTTAAAAACTAATAAAATATTAAATTATTTCCATATTTATTCATAGTACATCTTAATCCTTATTTAAAAGGCAAATTAAATATTTTTATGTTCAATTAATACTATAGAATCTCATTAAATCAGCGAATTCCAATTAAGTCCTCTGCCCTTAATTAACATGAGGCTTCTGTAAACCAAAAAACTTCACTTCAAAGCGGATAAAATTATATAGCTGATGTTAAGATAAGTGATAACATAGTTATTACTATTATAATTTCTGGAAAATATGGTATGATATTACTAAGAACTGGTATAATTAAGCCCATAACTGAGCCTATATTTAGGGCTAAGCCTAATCTTTTAGGGTTTTCTCCTTTATGTGTCAAATATTTTGGAATAATGCTTAAAACGGCTAGTCCAAAAGGAGTGAAGACTAGAAAGATAAAGGGGCAAAATAGGAATGCAAAGATACCACTTGTCAAAATAATAATTGGTATAATAATCATTGCAATTTTTAGACCTAGTTTGTTAACAATTAATGGTAAAATGATGTAAACTATTAGAGATAAAAAATAGGAAGGTAGAACTATCCATATCATATTAATTCTCTCTAAAATATTAGGAACAATTTCTAACAGAAAAGCTGGAGTTAAAGCACAAATATATGTAATAATAGATATTGTTGATGGCAAGCGTAATCTTCTCTTTTCTACTATTATATTATTACTAAAATTACCAGTTCCAAGTATTGCTAACAATATTATGAACATTCCAGCTATAGCAATAAGGTGCCAATTATTTAACATTATAAAAAGTAAATAGGCCAGTATCCACCCTAGAGACCAGCCACCAGTAGTAAGACCTAGTATGAGATTATCTCCAGATTTAGTGGCATATTCTACAGCAAAAGTAGTTAGAATACCGAACAGAATGCCTACAAAAAATCTTATAAAAATTAATAAATATATATTAATGATACTTTGTAATATAGTGAAAATACCAAGTAACAAGAATGAAATAAAATAGCTATTAAGCCTTAGAAATTGATATATTAATGAGCCAATTAGCCTACCTAAAAAGGGTACTGCTACTAAAGCGAAGACTTCCCAATATGCTAGATCTAAGTTTTTACTTAAATAACTAATAAAAAAGGATGGATAAACTAAAACAAAAGTTGGAATAGTGTATGCAACAACAGGCAATATTTTAAATCTTAAATTTACCTCCATGTTTATCACTAACTAACATTTATTATTTAATGTTATATATTTAAATATAAAAAATATATTACTATAAAATTTTTTATTACTTATAGTTAATAAGCTTAAGTTTACATTCAAGGCTTATCTAGTATAGTATAAATTCATTATGATGAGGGGCTACAGCAAAAGTGTTAATCTACGATATAATGTGAAATCCTTATTTTAAATTATTTTAAAATATATTTATGGTTAATCAAAAACAAATCATATCAAATTTAATTCTATCTTTAGCTAGGAAACTCTTATCTAAAATATGAGAAAAAGATATATTATATAAGATGTACACTTTACATTAAATATACAGAGAAAGAAATAAATACAAATATTAAACAACTGTAAGTATGATCTATTAATTATATATTTTAGTAATTTTATTTAAAATTAAATATTAAATATATAAAATATATTTGTACTTGTATCATTAATATCTTAATAAAATTGTGTTTAATGAGTACGTCCATATTTAATTTCCTAGTATTTAGTTTGCCTATAATTTAGTAATATAATATTATAGTATATTATATTATCATAATATTAAATAAAACCTCAGTATCTTATTCAAAATATAAAGGGAATAATATTAAAATCTTAATTTTTGATTTATCTTTTATAGAAACTACGTCTAAACCTTAAATATATTATGTTAAACTCTTATCTTTTTAACATCACAATATAAGATCCGTAAAACTTTATACTTTATTGCTATAAAGTTATGAATAGTGCGGGGGTGCCCGAGCCAGGGCAAAGGGGGCGGACTGAGGCTCCGCTGGCGAAGGCCTGCACGGGTTCAAATCCCGTCCCCCGCATATATCCTTCAACAACTTCATCTAAAGGGCAAACGTAAAGATCCCTTTTTTACTAATAGCATTACCGGTAGGTGCAAGAATAATATTACCGTCATCATCACCGATACCGATAAATAGTGTAGGCTCTACTATACATTAAATTTTCAAGGCTATGCTTTTGGTTTTGAAAATAACAATCAGGCACAACCAGTTACGTATGCCCAAATAGATATTCCTACCATCAAGTCTTCCCTCATACTTTAATACAAGTCTCATTAGTGGTAATGTCGATGAGTATGCAATATGGGTAGCTCTCTCACCATATCCCGCAAGTAATTATTCTGGTAACTATTTTGTACAAGCAGCCATTGTTCTAATTACAAATACAAGTGGACAATATCTTAATCTTGCAGTATGTTTCGTACAAAGCGGACTTGGTACAAAATTTTATATTAAAACGTTTTCTCTTATAGCAAATTTGCAGGTACTATAATACAGATATCATTATCTTATAGTAACGGACAAATCACCGCACAGTTCTACGATCCTAATAACGGATTTTCACAGTCTGTGATAGATTCACAATAGTAGGTGCACAGGAAATAAACATTTTTAGTAATACATATAATTCAGGCGTGTTTTATGGTTCTGAAAACTCTACTGGTTGGAATCAAATATATGATGTTAATGCAATCGTATATCTAGGTAACGCATCATTTACATATGTCTCGACTACTAGTTCAAACATGGATGCAATAGCAATTGGTGTTGGTTTAAGTCCAAGTAATCCCACTCAGACTATATTAGGTAATGTACCAACTGCACTAACAACTAGTGTCTATGTTGGCATTACGGTTGAATATTTTGAAAATGGCTCATATGGCATTTATGCGTTTGTAGGAAATGTGGTTAGCCAGACAGAAATCCTTTCCTCACTCGAAGGAGTAGAAGCCACTATAGGGCTTATTAATTATGAAAATGGGACATTTGAATATGTAGTATCTGTAACAAAATACGGTGGAAATATTTTATTTGTTAGTGGGTATGGAAATTGGCCATTCAGTAATTATAACTCATATACCGCATCAATATTAATCGAACCAAAATCTGGATATTCGTATCCATTAGTATCTGGTGGTTTAATAGAGAATTTTGGCTTTAATTATTTATACAATGGACAAGTTTATAGTGGGCCAGGCACACCAGTTAGCGGCACTAGTTTCTATGCAGATATTCTTCAGGGAGTCACTGGAACCAATGTATACATTACTTTAGTTAATGGTTGGGGGAGTACTGGTTCGTGGTCTTATCTCTTTCAATTTTATAATACAAATAATGGGCAATCAACTTATGGTTTGTGAAAAACCTTAAAAGCTAAAATCTTTTTTTTTAAATTCTAATTATGTCAGGTTGTGTTTTTGGTGTTGTTCAAGAACCACAATTTCAACTGAATAACTGTTCTGGTAGTAATTGTTTTTTACCAAAAGTAGATATTTATTGTACACCTTGGTATTTTCAATACGCTCCAGAAATTGTATTAGCAATCTTCTTAGCCTCTTTAGGGATTTCAATGTATTTAAGTCCTAAATTCCGTAAGGCGGTAATAGGCTTACTATGGCGTCTAATAGATTAGGCCCTTTAAAAAGTCACATAATTTTTTATCGCTTAATGAAGTGGGGGCTATTATTCCTTATTATCTTATTATCCCTTTTTTCGCTCAACTCCTTAGCTTTACTTATAGGTGGTG
>Ga0208683_100688_pt1 | contig 12846 bp, 15 predicted proteins | sample BED_Mat_host_9_1_FD_187141 | JGI IMG/M metagenome (GOLD analysis project Ga0208683, IMG submission 187141) | Extremophilic microbial mat communities from Yellowstone National Park, USA - BED_Mat_host_9_15 (SPAdes) (version 3) | ecosystem: Environmental > Aquatic > Thermal springs > Hot (42-90C) >... | reverse complement strand
TAGACCGTCACGCAATCGATGGACAGTAGCCAATATATGCGGCGCAAAGGCCGGTATGCTTCGCGAAGCAGAGCGCCTCGTCCCTGACGCCACTATGTATACGGGAGAGAGAATCGAGGTAGAACCATCACAAGGGGAGAAGCGGCGAGGACAAGGGATCCACGCCCGCGAAGGCGCGGATCCCGAGGAACATCAGCCCTGAATGTGTTGACGGTACGCCTCGGCGTCCAAGAGCGCCTCGAGCTCCGAGGGATCCGCCATCTCCACGACGATCATCCAGGCTTCCTCGTACGGCGACTCGTTGACCTTCTCCGGCGCGCTGGCGAGCGCCTCGTTGACTTCCACGACGCGTCCGCTGACCGGCGCGTACAGGTCGGAGACCGTCTTCACGGACTCCACCGTGCCCAAGGTCTCCCCGGCTTTGAGCTCGGCGCCGACCTCGGGCAACTCCACGTAGACGATGTCGCCCAGCTCGTCCTGCGCATAATCCGTGATCCCGATGTAGGCGCGCGATCCGTCGACCCGCACCCATTCGTGTTCGCGCGAATACTTGAGTCCCTCAGGAATGTTCACGAACAGGCCTCCCTCCACGGCTCACCGAGGGTAGTGTACCAGATCACCCGCACCGCCGCCATGCCCAGGTCAAGGCAGTCGAAACTCCGCGGTCAGCGGTTGGACGCCGACGACCTCCATCTCGTGATTCTTGTCTCGGGTCATGAGCAACTCGATGCCCTCGCTCGGCGAGATGTCGCCCGTCAGCACCCGCGCGATAGCGTGCGTGATCGGCATTTCCACGCCGCAGTCGCGGGCGAGCTGCTCGGCGGAGAACGTCGCGTTCACGCCTTCGACCGCCATGCCGATGGCATCGAGAACCTCCGACAAAGGAAGCCCCTTCGCCAACAAGCGACCCGCTCGATGGTTGCGGCTGTGCTCGCTCGTGCAAGTGACAATGAGATCGCCTATCCCGGCGAGGCCCGAAAACGTGAGCGGCGACGCGCCGAGCGCGACGCCCAAGCGCGTGATCTCGGCGAGTCCGCGCGTCATGAGCGCAGCCCTCGTGTTATCTCCGAGCCCCAGTCCTTCGGCCAGCCCCGCGCCGAGCGCGATGATATTCTTCAGGGCGCCGCCGAGCTCCACGCCGATCACGTCCGCCTGCGTGTATACGCGAAACCGATCGGTCATGAAGGCGTCCTGCGCGCTCTCGGCCACGCGCTTGCTCGCGCTCGCGACGACGACCGTCGTCGGCATCTGCCGCACCACTTCCTCCGCGTGAGATGGGCCGGAGATCACGGCGAGGCGGCGTTCGATGCCAGGAATTTCTCTTTCGAGCCACGCACTCACCCGCAGATTGTCCGGGCGCACAAAGCCCTTCACCGCATGCACCACCAGGACGTGATCGTCCAGCTTACGAAGCAGGGGAAGGACCTCGGCGACGGCTGCAGAAGGCACGGCGAGCACCACGAGATTGGCTCCTGCGAGGGCTTCTCTCGCGCCGACGACGGCCTTCAGGCCATCGGGCAGGACGGCACCAGGAAGGTAGCGGTCGTTTCGCCTGCGCAGGTTGATGTCTTCGGCCACCTCCGAGCGCCGGGCCCAGATCGACACGTCCCAGCCGTTCCACGCAAGCACCGAACCCAGGGCGGTCCCCCAGCTGCCGGCCCCCAAGATGCACGCTTTCATCGCACACCCTCGCTTGTCCGGTCGAAAATCCGCCGCTCCGTGCCGTGCAACAGCCGATTAATATTCGACCGATGTCGGTACACGGCGAGTAGAGCGAGCACCACGCTGGCGGCAAAGGTCCATCCCTCGAACCGAAACACCGCAATGAGAATGGGAACCAAGCACACGAACACGAGCGAGCCGAGCGATACATAGCGCGTGACGGCGATCACGGCCAGGCAGACCAGCCCGGCGATCACGGCGGAAAGCGGCGCGAGCCACAACAACACGCCGATGGTCGTCGCAATGCCCTTCCCGCCGCGAAACCCAAAAAACACGGGCCAATTGTGCCCAACTACCACGGCCACGGCGGACAGAGCCAGCGCCCACATCGCGTGGGGCGCCATGGCGTGCGCGATCCACAGCGCAATGGCACCTTTAAGCCCATCGAACAGAAGCACCAAAACGCCCCATTTGAGCCCGATGGTGCGCATGGTGTTGGTGGCGCCCGCGTTTCCGCTCCCTTCGGAGCGAATGTCGCGGCCGCTGACCCAGCGGACCACCAGCGTGCTCGTCGAGATGGAGCCTATGAAATACGCGATGATCATCGACAACACACCAGACCAAGCCATTCACCAACGCTCCCTCGCAGGCTTCAGGACGAGCCCGACTCCGCTTCGTCGCGCGCCCGCAGCACGATGCGAATCGGTGTTCCTCGAAAGCCGAACGCTTCTCGAAGTTGATTCTCAAGGTAACGCTCGTACGAGAAGTGACTCAGCTCCGTGTCATTGACAAAAATCACAAACGTGGGCGGTTTCACGCTGACCTGGGTGCCGTAATAGATTCTGAGCCTCCGCCCGCCCTTCGACGGCGGGGAAACGGACACCTGCGCATCCGCGAGGACGCGGTTCAACGTTGAGGTCGGCACGCGCATCGCGTGATATTCCGCAATTTCCTTGGCCACATCCAGCAGCCGGCTCACTCGCTGCCCCGTGAGCGCGGAGACGAAGATCACCGGCGCAAACCGGAGAAAGGGGAATTCGTCCCTGATCTTCTCCTCGAATCGATGCGCGGTTTTGTCATCCTTCTCAATGGCGTCCCATTTGTTCACGACAAACGCGATGGCACACCCGGCGTCCAGCGCGTAGCCCGCGACGCGCTTATCCTGCTCCACGATCCCGGTCTGCGCGTCGAGGACCACAAAGGCGACATCCGCCCTGTCCAGGGCTCGAAGCGCCCTCAACACGCTGTATTTTTCGATGCGCTCATACACTTTTCCTTTTCGCCGCATGCCCGCGGTGTCCACCAGCACATACGTCTGGCCGTCGCGCTCGAGCGGCGTGTCAACGGCGTCCCGAGTCGTTCCCGCCACCGGGCTGACCATCACGCGCTCCTCGCCGAGCAACCGGTTCACCAAGCTCGACTTGCCGACGTTGGGCCTCCCGATGAACGCGATGCGAATGGCGTCTTCGTCCTCATCCTCTTCGCTCGCCTTCGGAAGTGCAGCGACGACGGCGTCCAACAAATCGCCTATGCCCTGTCCGTGCTCGGCCGAAAACGGTATCGGCTCTCCAAAGCCGAGTCGGTAAAATTCGTAGCTCAGCGCGTGCTGTTCGACGTGATCGAGCTTGTTGACGCCGAGCACAACGGGTTTGTGGGCTCGGCGCAACACCTGGGCCACGTGTTCGTCCGCCTGCGTCACGCCCTGACGCCCGTCCACGACAAACAAAATGACGTCCGCTTCGTCAATGGCGATCTGCGCCTGCACGCGGATGAGGTTTCCCATCTCGTCTTCTTCATCCATCTCAATGCCACCGGTGTCGATCACGCGAAATGGCACGCCGTTCCACTCGCTTTTTCCGTAGATCCGATCCCTTGTCACGCCGGGCGTGTCCTCGACAATGGACACTCGCCGACCGACCAGTCGATTGAAGAGTGTCGACTTCCCCACATTTGCACGCCCCACAATCGCCACCACAGGCAAAGCCATGATCTTATCACCTCCGATCTTCTCTGTCCGCAAGCGCGCAAGGTCGGCAGCCCATTATCCCGGAATTCGCAAAGAACGTCAATGGCCCGCCTCCTCGCCCGATCCGCGCCACCCCCGAGCGCCTGCCAGCGTTCGCCATAGCTCGAACGCTGCGGCGAAGACAAACACGGTGGCCATTTGCAACGCGTCTCGCCCGAGCACCCATCCGGCCAACACGAGCCCCACGCTTGCAAGCGCCCGAGTGGCGGGCGCCGGCGAGAGGATAGAAGCCGCAGCGCCGACCATCGCGGCCGCCCACACCTCCGGCGGGATACCCCCCCAATCCGCAAACGGAGCCATTCTCGGCCACACCACCATCGCGGCGATGGCCGCCAACGCGGCCCCACCTGCGCGAGTCCATCTCACGCGAGACATGCCCACGATCTCGTAGGCGGACACGGCGAGCCAGACGGTCGGCGGCACCCATTCCGGGATGAGCCACCTGAGCAGCCAGGCCGTCAGGCATCCTACGATGGCGGCCCTGACCACCCAGCGAGGCGCGATGGAAGAAGGCGGCCAAAGCGAGAGCCAAATCGCCGCCGGGACAATCCATATCAGCGCATGCTGCACGCCACAACGCCCCTACGCCTCACACGGAGATTCCACAATGCCACGAGCCTCAGCGAGAGAAAACCCCGCCCTTCCAGGCGGGGTCTCGTATCAAGCGGATGTCACTTGAACAAATCGCCAAACAGATCGCCGAGCGTTGGCCCAGAGGCGCCTTCGTTGCGAGGCTCAGTCGGCCTGCGATCTCGCCGGCCCCCTCGCCCTTGCCCGCCTCGCGGCTGAGATGAATCCCGCATGGACAGCGAGATGCGCTTGCGCTCCGGATCCACGCTCAGCACGCGGACCGTGACCTCTTGTCCAGGCTGAAGGACATCGGACGGCTTATCGACGTGCTCGTTCGAGATCTGAGACACGTGAACCAGCCCTTCCAACCCAGGGCGAAGCTCGACAAACGCACCGAAGTCCACCACCCGGCGCACCACGCCCTGGACGACATCCCCAGGTTGAAACTCGTGGGCATACGTCTCCCAAGGCTCCGGCAGCGCCGCTTTAATGGACAGCGAAATCCGACCGGCCTCAGGGTCAACGCGGAGCACGCGGACCTTGACGCGATCGCCCTCGCGCACCACCTCGGATGGATGGTTGACGTGGGAAAACGACAATTCGGAGATGTGCACCAGCCCGTCGGCGCCCCCTACATCGACAAACGCCCCAAAATCGGTCAGCCGCTGCACCGTTCCCTCGATGACGTCGCCCGGCTTCAACTCCTCGAACAGCTTCCGCGCCCGCGCCTCGCTCTCTTCCTCCAACACCGCGCGCCGAGAGAGAATCAGCTTGTTCTTCTGCGGATCGACCTCAATCACCTTGGCGCGGAGCTTCTGTCCCTTAAATTGCTCGAGGTTCTCGACGAAATGGCGATCCACCAAAGATGCCGGGATAAACGCGCGGACGCCGACATCCGCCACCAGACCGCCCTTGACGACGTCTCGAATCTCCACCTCGATGGGTTCTCCGCTCTCCAGCAATTGCTGCATGCGCTCCCACGCAGACGCCTGTTCAGCGCGCCGCTTTGAAAGCGTCACATGGCCGGATTCCATGTCGACCTTCAGCACTTGCGCCGTCACCGTGCTGCCCACGCTCACGACATCACTCGGATGCGTTCCCGGCACCGCCGACAGTTCCTGCGGCGATATATGCCCCTCATAACCGTGAGGCAGCGCGACGGTCACCCCGTGATCGTCCACGGCGGTCACTTCGCCGGTCACCACGTCCCCCTCGCGAACCGCCGCATCGGTCAACATTTCACGCAAATCCTCTGACATGTCAATGGCCTCCCGTTTCATTGGTCACTTTATGATGGCAACGCGCGACAGGAGTCGGCGTTTCTTCGCATGCGCCATAGCGACGCCAAGCCCACGTTGACCTTCCACAAAGGTTACCTATAGCATACCAAATTGGACAAGCCGCAAACGCAGTTTTGGAATTGCGGCACCAACTTTTCATACGCCTACTGTAACACAGTCGTGCTCCTCAAGGAAAACGCTCGCCCCTCAGCGCGATTCCTCCTGACCGGTCAGCAGAAGCAGCTGGTCTCGGAGATTTCGCATGATCTCCTCATCCGACCATTCCCGCACGTCGATGGGATCTCCGAACCTCACCTCGATGCGCCCGAACAGACGGTACCGCCCCCGGATACCCACAGGCTGAATGATCGCGCCCGCTTTTCTTGCGATGGACGCGATTCCGGGCTGCAGCGGCCCGAGTTTGCCCGTTCGCGACCGGTGCCCTTCAGGGAACATGACAAGGCAAGTTCCGCCTTGCAGAACTTCGATCGCCGTGCGGATCGCGCGCCGGTCCACGCGGCCACGCTCGATGGGAAACCCCCCAAGTGAAAGGAACATGCGCCGAAGCACGGGGATGCGAAACAGTTCGGCCTTGCCCATGAAACGTATGTATCGCGGGACCAGAATCCCTAGAAGCGGAGGATCGAAATTCGAAAGGTGATTCGACGCAAGGATCACGCCTCCCTGACGCGGGAGCCGCTCCAAGCCCTCCACCCGAACGCGAAAACACGTGCGAAAAAACGCAGTGACGACGGCCCGCGCGAAGCGGTAAAAGAGCGTACGGGGCAAATCGCTGGATTCACCGGACATGCGCATTCTCCACCAGCTGCACGATCTCGTCGACCACGGAATCAACGCTCTTGTCCGTGGAATCGATCCGCACAGCGTCCTCGGCCATGCGAAGCGGGGCGACCGCGCGTTCGGAATCCTTGCGATCCCGCTCGATGACGTTTTTCACCATCTCGTCAAGCGGCACCTCATAGCCCATGCGCCTGTACTCTTCCTGGCGCCTGCGCGCTCGTTCCTCCGGCGCAGCTGTGAGAAACACCTTCACGGTGGCGTGAGGTAGGACCACCGTCCCGATGTCTCGTCCGTCCATCACAACGGAATGGCGCTCGGCGAACGCGCGCTGCCACTCGGTCAACAGCTGTCGCACGCGAGGGTGCGCCGCGACGGTGGAGACCAACGCGCTGACCTCCGGGGCGCGAAGTCGGGACGTCACGTTGACGCCATCGATCAGCACCTGCAGCGTCCGATCCTCCCCCTCTTCAAACGACACACGGTGAGCGTCGAGAACGGCTTCCACAGCGCGCTCAGAGTTGACATCAATCCCCTCTTGCGCGCAGAGATACGCGACAGCCCGATACATGGCGCCTGTGTCGACATACATCAGATTCAGCCGCTCCGCGACCCGCTTCGCAACCGTGCTCTTCCCGGCGCCAGCAGGTCCATCGATGGCGATGGTCACAGGTGCCACGTCGAAACCTCCCTCCGGTTCGATCACTCATTTCCTCGATGGTAACACAACCGGAAAAGGCTCGGCAATGCGGTCAAAGCTCAAAAAAAGGCCACGGGCTCGAGCGAAGCGGTCGCCGTGCCACCGCCGAGCGTGATGGTCTCTCCCGTCACCGGATAGAGCATGTCGCTCGCGCCGTCCTGGACATACAGGGTGACCGGCGGCCCCTGGGGCATCGTGTCGCGAAACGAGATGACGTCGCCCGCGTGAACGAGAATCTGCATCTCGTCCGTCGTAAACGGCCCAAGCGAGACGCCGTTTCGGAACACGATCACGTCCGCCGCCCGCGCCGCGCTGTCCGCCGTCAGGATGATGCTTCCCGTCGCGCCGTCAAGGCCCGGCGGCGTACCCGTTTGCATCGCCATCACCGGATGCGATCGCGCCATGGCTTCTACGCGATCGCGCACCTGCGGCATCTGCATGGCCAATTGGGCCAACACAAGCGTGGTCAGGGTCCCGAGCCCGACAGGGACCAAGATATCGTCCAGCATGCGGCGCATCCGTCGAATCGCCATGGACATCCCTCCACAGCTAAACGTATGCGCCGCGGGACGCGCTATGAATCTATCCTTCTCCTCAGCGCGCGCTGTCGCATGAAGGTGTAGCGAACCACCTGATCGCGCACGCGCTCCGGGATGTCCACGAACTGCATCGATAGGGTGCGACCCGTTCCTTCCGCTTCCACGCGCACCACCTGACACGGGGCCTGCAACCGGTATCCCGTGTACGGCAGGGTGACATCGACATGAACCCGGTCCCTGTACTCGATATCGACAGGGTCCCTCGTGTGGACCGCCAGCCCTCCGCCGCTGATGTCGATAGCCTGGGCGACATAGCTCTCTCCCGTGCGCAGGCAGGTGAGTTTCACCTGCGCGTCCAAAGATACGCGAAAATATTCTCGGCGCTGAATTCGCACCAAGTCCGAGCCCCTGAGTGGGTGGACCAAGCGCACAGCCGGCGTCGGAATGTACGACAATCCCAAGACCCGAGAGCAATATTGGTACACATCGTTCTCAGAAGCGGCGTATTCGATCACCAGCGTGGTGTCGACGTGTACGTCCATCTCTCGCCCGGTTCCCTGATGGACGGGAACGTCCGCGTACAGAAATTCGTCATCCAGGTCTGCAACACGCGACTTATAACTGTTCTCAGAGGTGTCTCCCACGACGCGGACGCGCAACGGAGCCCCTATCGGTGGCACAATCGGCATACCGTTCCCCATCCCTTCCAATCTCCTGCCTTATTATACACGCAGAAAGGAAGGTTGCGGGGAAACTTGGGCAGAAAGGCTCGATTGCGCCAGAAGCCTCGAATTATGTCAAGCGTTCGATGCTCAACTCGTGCCCTGTGGACACGTCGAGAACGACGCGGTAGGGCTCGTCGCTGCCGCCGAGGGTGCCATCAAACGCGACGGCTTGAACCCATTTCCCGTTGGGATCCTCCGCCAGCACGCGCCGCTCGTCCTGAACGTGAAACTGCGGACCGAGGCGCGCGCGGAGATCGCTCTCGGACAGCGGATGCCGGGCGGGCGGCAGGGTCTTGGGCGGCCACTTGCCGCGATCGTAAAATCCGATCACCTGGCCGTCGTCCAGCGCCACCACGACCCTGCAACTCGCGTCCAGCGCCGGGACACCTTGCACGATGGGCTGATAGGTGAACCGCGCGATCCCGTCCACCTGGCTGGCGTAGGTGCGCACCATGTCCGACAACCCCACCCGCTGCAACCAACGCGACGCGATGCCGGCCGCATCCGCCAGATCCACCCGAGGCTTCCCCGTCGGGCGCGTCCATCGATAGCTGGCGAGCGTGCCCGTTCTCGCAAACTCGATGCGCACCGGTCGACCCATGACGGCGCCCGTCACGAGGACATACGAACCGTTGCGCGGATCCCGGACGTCACTCACCTTCGCCTTGTCGATGCTCCCGCCCACCACCTGCTCCGCTCGCCGAATCCAAGGCGTCGGGTCCTTCGTCGTCGCAGAGGCCGGGGTGCGCTTCGACGCAGCGCTCGATGGCGCGACACTCGCCTGTACCCGGGCGAGCGCATTGCGAACGGCCGGCGCGAGTTCGGTACCTGTCCTTCCACCGAGAACGGGCCCCGCGTGCCACGCAATCGGCTCGAGCTGCGTCTCCAGCCGCGCCACGGTTTGATACGCTTGCCGCAAGGCATCCTGCACGCTCGCGCTGTGCGGATCGGCATCTGTCATCACCCAATGTGCGGCATCGAAGTCGATCTGATGCAATTCCTGGTTCACCCGATGATCCGGTCCTCCGTCGGGAATACGTGCCATGTCCAATTGCGCCGCGTACGCGTATTTCTCCACATCCGCCAGATGCCGCCGAAAGGATTCCGGATCCGCCATGATGGAGGCCGAAGCGAGTGCTGCGCGCAGCGCATCGAGGTCCGCGACCGCCGCGCGCAAAGCGCCCGAATACCCGGCGTCCACCATGGCCGCCATGGCCTGTGCCCGGCTTCGCTCGTGATCGCCCCACGCAAAAGCCGCGCCGCCCACCGCGATCACGGCCGCCGCCGTCCCAGCCCACCACGTCCATTTGCGCATGGAACTCACCCCCCTCGTCAGACTGTGAAGATGTGATGACCTATCATGACAAGCTCCGGTTGCGCCCACATCCAGGCGTTCGACGTCTTGGCAGGATTGAAGTAATACAGAGCGCCATGCGTTGGATCCCATCCGTTCACCGCGTCAATCACCGCCTGCATCGCCTCTTGATTGGGCTGAAGGTTGATCTGTCCATCGTTCACGCAGTCAAACGCGCCCGGCTGATACACGATGGCCGGAATGGACTTGGGAAACTTCGGGTCATGTAAGCGGTTCAAGATCACCGCGGCGACAGCCACCTGGCCCTCAAACGGTTCCCCGCGAGCCTCGCCGTAGACGACGTGCGCCATGAGGTTCAGGTCGCTCGCACTCAGATTGTCCATCCCATGCGTGAAACCGTCTCCAGAGATCAGGGTGCCGCTGTTACCGGAGGTTGTCGCTGGCTGTGCGGCGCTGGCGGACGGCGATCCCGAAGAAGCGCTGGGAACGTCCATCTTGTAGTTCCAGTTCGGCGTCGCCTTCACCAGCATGATCTTGGTTCGCATGTCGACCTCGCCGGTCACCGGAAGGCCAAAATTGTACTGAAAGGTACGGACAGCCCAATAGGTCTTCCAACCGAAGATGCCGTCAATGCGCCCCCAATAGTAGCCCAGCAGGTGGAGACGCCCCTGCAGTTCGTCGACATCGTACCCGGTGCTCCCGTAGATGAGATTGCGCGCCGTGAACGCCTGAATCGCGGGCGTCGCGAGGGACGTCTCCGCGGCCATCCAAGCGGCGATGATGAGTGCCCATGCCGAGATTGCGCGTTTCGCCCTGCTCATTCGGCAGCCTCCTTTCGCAGAAGCTCGCATCGGCGACATCCCGTAGTCTGTAGACGCGCAAAAAAAAATATGCCCGGGTCAACCCCGGACACATCCCATTCGCCAACCGTCCTCAGCCGATCACTTCGATATCAAAGTCCTTGTCGTTATCGCACAGACAGCGTTTGAATCCCGTCTCAATATTGCCTTTCGAGTCGCGCGTGCCCCGCAGAATGAACGTCTCGCCGCACTTTCGGCAGCGGATCATGACCTTGATCCGATGTGCAGCTGGTGTCGATTCCTGAGCCGACAACGACGACTCTGCGCGCATAGCGATCCCTCCTTCACTTCGGTCGCGTTTCAGATCCATCCGCGCCAGCGGCTCGCCTCCGCCAACCGCTGAACCCCGACGATATAGGCCGCGAGCCGCATGTTGACGCCATACCGAACCGCCACCTGATACACGCGGTCGAACGACTGCCGGACGCGATCGTCCAACTTCGCCTGGACTTCCGACTCACTCCAGTAATATCCCTGGTTGTTCTGAACCCATTCAAAGTACGAGACGATGACGTCGCCGGCAAAAGAAAGCACGTCTGGAATCACGAGAATCTCGCGTTCCGTCAGAATCTCGATGGCATCTTGCGACGTCGACACGTTGGCCGCCTCGACCACGAGCGACGCCTTGATTTTCGAGGCCAATTCCGCTGTGATCGCAGCGCCCGATGCGGCCAGCACCAGGATGTCGCACGGATGTTCCAAGAGCTCGCGATTCGTCAGCACATCGCGGTACAAGCGCGTCACGGTGCCGAACGAGTCCCTGCGCTCCAGCAACTCGTCCACGTCCAGCCCCGTTTCACGGTACAGGGCGCCATACGCGTCGCCGACGCCGACAATGCGGGCTCCCCGATCGCTCAGGTACTTCGCCAGGTAGCTCCCGATGCCTCCAAAGCCCTGAACGATCACGCGCTGCCCTTCGAGGGTCTGTTTCCTCTGCCTGACCGCTTCCTCCAGCGTCAGCGCGATCCCGCGCGCCGCAGCACCATCGCGCCCTCGCGTTCCGCCCAAAATCACGGGCTTGCCTGTGATGAATCCAGGACTGTCCGACTCACGAATGTGGGAGTACTCGTCCAACATCCACGCCATGTTCTGCGAATTGCTGAACGCATCAGGCGTCGGGACGTCCTTCGCCGGCCCCACAATCTGACTCACCGCGCGCACGTAACTTCTGCTCACGCGTTCGATCTCGGAGAAGGACATGTCGCGCGGATCGCACACGATGCCGCCCTTTGCCCCCCCAAAGGGCAGTTCGGCGATGCCACACCGAATCGACATCCAGATGGCAAGCGCCTCCATCTCCTCCAGCGTGATGTCTGGATGTAACCGGATACCGCCCTTCGTGGGCCCGATGGCGTCGTTGTGCTGGACGCGATAGCCGGTAAACACGCGCACGGTTCCGTCATCCATGCGCACAGGGAATCTCACTGTCAACACGCGCATGGGGAGTTTCAAGAGATCAAAGGCCTCGGGCCCATATCCCAGGACGTCGAGTGCCTGGCGGACGATGCCCTGCGTCTCTTGAAGCATGGACGCACCCTGTTGACGCTTGTCCGCGGACGCCACAGAATCTGCCACAGTGTGTACCACCTTTTCCCGGTTGTCGACAACATGGAATCGAATGAAGACAGCCCTAGTATACACGCCCACCCGCGTTCCGAAAAGCAGCCGAGATCGCAGGTGGGCACAAAAAACAGAGTAACTAGAGTGATCTAGTTACTCTCGCCTATGCGGAACGATCACGTCGGAAAGTTCCGAAGGAGCTGTTCCACGGCGTGATCGGCAAAAATCACCTTGCCGTACTCTTCGAGCACCCACGACGTCACCCGACTCATCTCACCGTACTCCACCAGAATGGAGAACACCTCTTCCCACTGGTCGGGTCTCAGATCGCCGTGGATCACGAGCTGATAAGCCCCCTCGTGATGATACAGCGATGTATGGACCGGATACTGGCGCAACGTCTTGCACGCGTCCAAGAGGTCATCCAAATCGCGGAACGCCATCACCATGTGGGTCGGCGTTGAACGCGATGAAAAGCCGTGATCTCGCTCGAAGTACGTCTCCTCTTCGTCGCCGTAATCCCCGTCATCATGGCCAGCTCCAGGCATGGACGGGATACGCGTGACAATCACCACCACGCCCTCTGTCGGCATCGTGAACGCCTCAACGGAAATCGGACCCGCGATATCAAATCCGACTTCCATATAAGCGGTCTCCATCATATCCCAAAAGAGATCCTGCACCTTTTTTCCATTGTGCCAAATTTCATCGCGATCGATCCCGCGTTCCTCGAGATCGTCGTAACTGATGAAAATCCGCACCTTGTCTCGGGCAATTCGCTCGACTCGCATCGGCGTTCCCTCCTTATCGC
>Ga0208683_100687_pt1 | contig 12854 bp, 12 predicted proteins | sample BED_Mat_host_9_1_FD_187141 | JGI IMG/M metagenome (GOLD analysis project Ga0208683, IMG submission 187141) | Extremophilic microbial mat communities from Yellowstone National Park, USA - BED_Mat_host_9_15 (SPAdes) (version 3) | ecosystem: Environmental > Aquatic > Thermal springs > Hot (42-90C) >... | reverse complement strand
GTATTGAAGTTTCCCTCGACCAGCCCCAATGAGTTAAGGGTGACCGTGTATGATCCCTTAAGAGGGGTGCCCGTGGTGGAATTAGAAGTAATTAAAGAAGGTAAGTTACGCCACGGGTAAACACGTGTAAGTCCCACCTGGAGAAAACCGCACGCGGATCCTAGTGACGTGAGTAAGGGCGTAAGATTAGTGCAGAGCGAGTGGAGGACCATGTTCAACGCTTTTAGATGGAGTCAACTTCTGGACGGTGGTTCAGGAGGAGCGTAGAACATGGAGGTGAGGAGAAGGAGAGTCGGCTCCTTGAATTAACCGGGGAGTTAATTCAAGTACCCTTTTAATCTACATCATCTTGTTTAAGGCATGCGGTTTCTTTCCTGGAACGTAAATGGACTGAGGTCCGCACTGGGAAAGGGTATACTGGGCATCATTAAGGACTACGACGTGGTCATGTTCCAGGAGGTCAAGTCAGACGTGGTTCCGCTAGACTTTCAGTTCCTCCCCTATCACGTTTACCTCTTCCCGGCGAGGAAGAGAGGTTACAGCGGGACTATGACACTCTCCAGACAAGCTCCTCTCTCGTTCAGGTACGGTATAGGCAGGGAGGAGTTCGACTCAGAGGGCAGAGTGATCACATTGGAGTTCCCAGACTTCTACGTAGTGAACGCTTACTTTCCCAACTCCGGGGAAGGCTTAAGGAGACTACAGTTCAAGCTCTCCTTCGATGAGGCCTTCCAAGAGTTCGTGGGCTCCCTGAGGAAACCTCTAGTAGTGTGCGGCGACTTCAACGTGGCTCACGAGGAGATAGATATCGCGAGACCTGAGGAGAACGAGGATCACGCCGGTTTCACGCGGGAGGAGAGGGAGTGGTTCCATAAGTTCCTCCTCTCAGGTTTCGTGGACACCTTCAGGATGTTCGTGAAGGAGGGAGGACACTACTCATGGTGGAGCTATAGGACTAAGGCCAGGGAGAGGAACGTGGGGTGGAGGATTGACTATTGTCTAGTCTCCGCGGAGCTGGCCGGTAGGGTGAGGAGGGCGAACATCCTGGAGGACGTGATGGGTTCCGACCATGCTCCGATAACCTTGCAGCTGGAGTAGTTAAGCCTCGTCACGGATAGAGTAGTAGTTATTTGACTTTCCCTTAACTGACGTTCTGTTATCAAGGGAAATCTAATAACTACTAATAGAGTTTTTCCACCGCGATGAAATGTTTTTTATCTTTTCCTTGTTATCTCTCTACATGCAGATAGCGATAGCGGCCCACGGCTCAGAGACTGGGGAGGAGGTGGAGGACAAGTCCAAAAGATTCCTGAGGGTCCTCTCCAGGTGCCACAGGCACTCCCTCCTCGTGGGAGGATATTGGGGTCTCATGAGGACTGTAGTCGACGAGGCCCTAAGGCTGGGGATCAACGTCGTTGCAATACTCCCCGAGGAGATGGAACACGTGATCCTACCCCCTCAGGTCGTGAGGATAAACACCGGTTGTGAGCCAAGGTGCAGGTCGGTTATGTTGGTCAGGTCTGGAGACATCCTGGTCTCACTGGGCGGAGAGGCAGGCACCATGACGGAGATCCTCATGGCCTACGCCATGGGTAAGACCATTTATTCGTTGGTGGGTACGGGTCTCTCCACGGACCTGTTGCTCAAGGCGTTTCCCACTCACCTAGATCAGAGAAGGACTGGGGAGGTATTTCACTTCCAAGACCCAGAGGAGATGGGGAGAGAGATATGTAAGAAGTATTATGGTATCTAAACTTCCGAGTAGCGACCTCACCGGTTTAATCAAGGATCACGGGGATCCCGCGAAGGTTGAGGTCCGTTACTACCTCAACCGGTAACGGGGCTACTTCTCCGCTTTTCTAACCTCAACTATGTTTTGGGATTGGGCAACGCTTCCAGCAATGGGGTCAACTATCTCGTCAGATATCAAGAGGTTCACGTCGAACCCGTGTCCGTAGGCGAACTTCAAACCCTTAGAGTGCCTACCGAAACCGAAGTAAGCGAACACGGTGTCTTCCCTGATCTCACCTGTGACCTTTACCCTACACCTAACGCTCTCTCCTGTGGTCAACGATCTAACCTCCACAAGATCTCCGTCCCTTATTCCCAACTTCTCAGCCCTCCTCCTGTTCATCTGTAAGGGATTGTCGGGTGCCAGTTTGATCAGCGTGGGTATGTCGAAGGTGATGCTGTCCTGTGTGTGGTACAACGTGTGCCCAGTGACTAGGTAGAACTGGTTCTCCCCCTGCGGGGCTAGCCTACCTGGAACGTATGTGGGGATCGGGTAATATCCCAACTCCCTCAGTCTCCTGGAGTATATTTCCACCTTCCCTGACTCAGTCCCCAACGGTTTAACGTAAGGGACCTGGTCGTATACCTCCCCCTGAAGCCTCACAGCCCCCTTCGTCCTCAACTCAGTCTCATTTACCTTCAACTGGGTCAGGACTCTCCTCTCCAGGTCCTCATAACTCTCCTGCGATAGCCCCAGTCTCCTCTCCAATTCCAGGAGGATCCAGTGCAACGGTCTCGTATCATGGATTGGCTTCACTGCAGCTTGATGAGCGTCGACCCAGGGCTCCAGCGACCAACCGACGACTCCCGGCAATTCGTCTCTTTCCAGAAAGGTGGACTCTGCCAGCACAACGTGGGCGTATTGGGTCACGTCTGAGGGGAAAATGTCAACCGTGACCAGGAACTCCACCCTTGAGAGGGCCTCCCTAACCATGGAAGAATTGGCGTCCCTACCGTCGAGGTTAGTGCCCACGACCATGAGTGCCCTGATCGGATGAGGCTTCCCCGTGAGTATAGCCCTATATACTTCCTGGAAGGAGGCGTAGGTCAAAGGGAACCTGTACCTGTCGATCCTGTCTCTCCTCAGCTCACCGTCGTAGAGCTTGACCTTCGGCCTCTTGGCGAACACCAATCCTCCCCTCCTATCCAGGTTTCCCAACATGGCGTTGATGATGAACGCTGTCATCCAGGTGTAAGTGGAGTCCATGGCGTAAGAGGTGTGCCACCCGTCGTCTATGACCGAGGAGGGCCTGTTCTCCCATAGGTTCTCGGCTAGGTACTTCACGTCATCGTAGCTCGCTCCAGTGATCTCCTGGAGCGAGGGATACACCTTCTCTCCCTCCCTCCTGAAGAGCCAGAAGGCAGTGGCGACCTCCTCCCCACTCATCTCTCCCTTGTAGAGGAGATCCTCGTGATATTCTCCCGTACTCGTCATGTCCCTCGTCCTCACCAGTAGGGAAGCGTTTGAGTACCTCCTGAGGAAGTCCTCATCGTACATGTGGTGCTCTATCATGTAGTACGCTAGGGATAGGAGGAGAGCCGTGTCGGTACCAGGCCTGATGGCTATCCACCTCTCGGCGTAACGCTGAGCTAAGGCCGACCTCCTGGGGTCCACGACAGTTACTCTCATTCCCTTGCTCCTACCTAGATCTATCCTCCTCACTATCTCAGGTACTATTCCCTCTAGGGGATTCCTACTTAGGAAGACTACGAACTTTGAGTTGGGATAGTCAGGGTCCAGGCTTCTCGGACCCTCGGCACCCAACACCAACTGTGAAGCTACAGTCCTAGGCCCGTGACACACTGCCTCATGTCCTATCAGGTTGGGTGTACCGTACAAGTAGGCGAACCTCTCCAGCAACTCCTTACCATAATCGTGGAAGGTTATGGCCAAGTAACGAGGGTCCTCCTCCCTCACCTTCCTCAAGGCCTTGACCGTCTCCCCGAGGGCAGTCTCCCAGTCGGTCTGCTCGAGTACACCCCCTCTCCTCATCATAGGTCCCTTGAGCCTGTCCGGATGGTTCAGAATGTAAGGGGCAGCTGCCCCCCTACCGCACATCCCAGCCTGAGGGTGGTTCCTGTTAGCTGACACCTTAACGGCGTCTCCCTCCTGGTTCACGAGGATGCCACACTGGTTCTTGCACATAAGGCACCTCTGATACGCCATAATTTATGATCAAGGGTCGAGGTTAAAAGGTAAGATATTCCGTGAACTCCAGGATGGAACTTCAATGTTCACTGGCAGTTATTAGGGTCTCCCTTGAGCGTGAGACGGCGTTTTAGGTAAAGTCTCATATCTGCTCATCTACGACGAAATTGCTCAGCGAGATCTACTTTGATCCGATCGTGGCGGAGCCCTCAGGTTGACCTAGACCATCAAGGCCAGCTTTCACTGGACTGGACTTCTTCTCTCCAGACCTAAACGTAAAACGACTAAGCGTGATGGGTTACGGGAACCGATTCCCACACTCGTACTGAACCTCGGTAAAAACAGCAGTTATGTGACAGCAGTTATTAGATTCTGCCTTGACTTCAAGGCGACACCTAACGAGAAATCCCATAACTGCTGTATGTGACTTTCGCTTAACTAATGCCCATCATCAAGGGAAATCTAATACCTGCTATCAAAGAGTCTAGAACGTGGTTTCTCTAGAACCTAGATCAGACCTCCGTATCAAGCCGTTCACTTAAAATACTTGACGTAACTTAATGTACACTGTCACGGAAAAGAAAAGGGACTTATATTACACCTCTTACTTCCTCCTATACGACGCTACCCCCACAACTATCCCCACAAGCCCAAGCACCACCCCCAGTAAAGCCACGTATAGATCCTCATTGATCGAGGTAGACAGCTCCTGACCCTTGGTCTGTACCGTGGTGTTGAGTTGGGTTAACCCGATGGCCACGCTCTTCAACTGGTTCTGGAACAACACGTTCACCGATGCCGTGAAGTTGAGACCGTCGGACTGTGCCACCTCGACCTCCACTTGATGATCCCCGTCCGGGTACGCATTGGTGTTTATGGTCACTTGATGAGTGCCGTTCCCCGTGAAGGACGTCACTAACCTTCCGTCCAGCAACACCTTGACCGTAGTGATTCCACTACCTAAGACCGTGACTGGGAAGGTGAGGTTCCCAGTCAAGTTCTCTCCGGACGTGAGCCCTATGTCTATGATGGGAGGCGAGGGGCTCACCCTGGAGTAATAGGACTGTATCAGGTGTACCACGGAACTCTGCAGTGAGATAGAGTTCACCCTGGAGTTCACCAGTGTAACACTTCCGTTCTCCACCACCAGGTCGTTGGCGTAGACGTCCACGAGGGTGACGTTCGATCCCTGGAGGATCAGCGTACCGCTAACGTTGGAGGAGGTTATAGTGACTTGGCTGTACCTTATCACGTTCTCGCCCAGGAAGAGGTCGTTGAACATAGTCCCGTTAACGTACAACGTGTCGTTCTCGAAGGCTGAGTCGTAAGTTTGAACTGGGTTAAAGGAAGGGTCGTTCCTCACCAAGGTGAACGGCTCCACGTAGAACCTGGAGGAGGAGGACACGCTGTTGTTGGTGGCACTACCGTATGCACCCACTCCACTCACTAGGACCTGGAAAGGCAGGGCGACGTAGGAGTTCCCCAGGTAGGTAAGGTTACCTGTGGAGAGTGAGGAGGGAAGGGTGATGTTCCCCACCCACAACCCAAGCGTGTTGTTGTACCAGAGGGGTATCTCGGTGACGACTGAGATGGCTTGATACTCATTGGAGAGTAACGTTGGGTAAACGGTGGCTGAGAACATACCGTACTTCACTTGCTTCCCTCCAGATGTTATGTTGGAGTACACGTAGAGGGTTGAGCCCTCCAGGGCGTAGGTAGTGGAGAACTTGAGGGGTGTGGACGCCCTGTCACCAACATATATCTGGCCGTAGTAGAACCCAGGTATAGTTTCGTTGAGGATGTAGGAATCATAGTCGGCGAAGAGCAGTACAGTGTACAGTCCAGGGGTGGCGTTGGCTGGTACAGGGAGGTATCCTACGTACTGGGGACCTAGGGGGGTAAAGGTCAATAAGACCTCCGTCCTGGAGACGACCTCCTTGGAGGGAGAGAGGAGCTCAGCGGTGACGTTTGATCCAGTGACCAGGTTCATGGAGGTCGGAGGCATGAGGTTACTGGGTGAGGTCAGACTCCCCTGAATTATCACGTCCTGTCCAGGGTAAACTGTACCCGGTTCAGCGACCACCTGGGGCAGAATGAACAGGGAGTTGAGTCCTATCCCGTTGAAGAACGCGTCGTACCCGAAGGCTCCCTCCACCTCCAGGAGCACCGGTCCTGAAGGGACGTCTTGGGGAATGGTGCCTACCCACGCGTTGACTTGGGGGGAGTAGACCAAGGTTGTTTGGTTCACCAACGTGTAGGAGTCGTTCGTTATATTGTACGACAGTACCTTCACCGTTACCTCAGTCGTGTTTGGGGCTAGAGTACCTAGAGGGGACGTCAGGTTCACGACGAGGGGAACTCCCGCTCCCGTCCACTCCACAGTGTACGGGGGTGGAGAGATGAACTGGGCGAAGTAACCTGAGAACACCTCCAGGAAGCCGTACCCCATGCTACCGTTGGCCTCACCGTAAACGTTTACGAAGATCACACCGGACGCATTCTGGGGGATAGTGAGTGTGGCGTACCAGGTCCCCTGGTTGTAGGTCATCGGAACCTCCGTCAAGTTCCCGTTAATCCCCTCTAGTAACAAGTAGAATTTCCCCTCGCTCACGGTGGAGTTGCCCTGAGTCACCTTAGCCTTCACCGTGAGGCTCTGACCAGGCACAACTACGCTCACGTTGGAATCGTTCACGATTACGGAGAGGGCCATCCCAGTGGAGTTGAGCAGGTAGGGCAGTTCACCGACGTTCAGTTGTCCCAACCCGGTGACCAAGTTGTACCCCTCCCCTGCAGTCCACGGTATGTTGTAGCCGAAGGTGATGGGGGTGAAGGCTCTCCCGTAATCCGAGGAGTAAAGCCTGTATAGATCAGGGTTGAGATTCCCCAACCTGGTGTGACTGGCCTGCATGACCAAGGTCAGCAGACCCGCCGTCAGGGGCGAGGCCTCACTCGTCCCACCACTGATGGCAGTGACGTTTCCAGGACAGACGATGTATATCCCAGGGTACACGTCAGCGTTGGCTGAGATGTCTGGGGTCTCCCTGCCGTTGGGGAAACCGCTGGGGGAGGAGATGGACCACTGGTAATAGGGCTTTGGCTCCACTTGGCTCACCCCTCCAGTGCTCCCCCCATAGTTAACACCTGGGGGTACGAAACCGTAGTTGGACCAAGCGGTCACGTTGTAGGACAGGGAGGGGAAAGTCAGGTATGTAGTTGTACCTCCCAAGGAGGTGACGAAGGGTGAGGTGGACGGGTAACCGACGCTCCCCAGGGGCCCGGCACTGTACCCGCTACCCCCTCCGTCGCCACTGGACGCCAGGAAGGTGATCCCCTCCGCCGACCCCATGGCGTAGTACTGATCCGAGAGGACGACGCACTGGTAGAACAGGGGGCCAGAGAAGGTGGGAAGGAGCTCCTCGGGTATGCTGAAACTCTGGGAGAGTACGTCAACGTTATCCTGAGACACGATGTAGGCCAGGATCGAGCTCAGGGGGAGGTTGAGGTTCGCTATATAGAGCGTGATGTTTGCCCCAGGAGCCATGGAGTGGGCGGCCTCTACGTCAAGGCTTATCTCACCTGCCCAGCCTGAGGTTATCCCCAGGTTAGGGTCGTAGGGCCCCACTGGGACCACGGTGAAGTTGGGGGGAGCCGGTAGGTGATAAAGTTGATCGAACTTGGCCAACTGTTGAGCTATGTAGGGATCCCCAGCGAAGTCCAGTATACCCACGGTGTAATTGCTCCCGTCTATGCCCCTCTCCAGTAGCACGGACGCGTTGTAGACCACCCTCAGGTCAACGACCGGGTAGGCTTCAATGGGGAAGGTCTGGTTAGCAGGTTGAGACAGGGAGTCCCTTAACAGGTTGACGTCCCTCTGGGTGAACAGGGTGGAGGGATGTGAGAAGAAGATGGAGGTTAGGTTGTTGGACACTACGATAACTCCACCCAGTTTGGGAACTCCAACACCCTGGTAGTACTCTGACGTACCGTTGCTCACTAGGTAGTAGTGTAGCCCCAAGGCGTTCTCCATCTGAGTCACTGTTCCCTGGACCACTATGACCGAGTCCGCCCCGGTCAGCAGGACCTTGAGACCTTCGTGCTTTAGGTAACTCAGCACGGACTGGAATTGGGCCGTGGGATAGAAGAGGGACTTCACCTGTTCCTTGGTCAGGAACTTGTGGTATAGAGGTGAGGATGGGTTTGAGGTCTGTTCAGCGTAGTAGTAGAGCAAGTTCAGGTTCCTGAGAGGGATGTAGACAGTAGCTACTACCACGCTGTCTCCTGGAAGGGACCCTACCTCGTGGAAGCCCCTCATCACGAAGGGTTCCGTTTGGTACTGTGTCGGTAGCGGACTGGAGTAGGCCAGGGGAGAAGTTGAGGAGAGTAGAAAAATGAGGACGAGAAGGAGCGAGACCGAATCCCTTTGCATAGGAAACGTTGTCGATTGGTGTTAAAATACCTTACTATATATACATAGTATTCACATGTTTCCTTGAACCTCCCTGAACCTGCGGAAGGTCTCAAGGACTTCACTCCAGTTCTTTACGCCCTTGACTAACCTCTCCCCTCCCTCGAAGACTATCAGTAAGTCGGCTTCCGAGCTCCCGTCCACCCCTCTTATCACCCTTATCTCCCTGACCTGCCTGAGGGGCACCCTCCATCTACCTATCACGATCCACTCGGGGGTTATCTTGGAGTTCAACCAAAAGAACGACGTTAGGATAAGTAATAGGACGGCTAGGAGGGAGCTCGTCCCTAACAAGAGTAGGGGTTCGTCGTTGGTTAGAATCCCGACTAGGTTAATCACGTAGAATAGACCTGTGAGAGCCCCTAAGTAAATAGTTACCCTGTCTCCGTGCCTGGTAGCTATCCTCAGGGAGAGGGGGGCCTTCATACTGATTGATCTTTGGGACTCTGAAATAAACTTATCTCCTTGACAGCAGTTATGGGATTTTTCGTTAGGTAGCGCCCCGTAATCAAGGTAAAATCTGATAACTGCTGTCCTTGAGTTGTCACTTCCCCGAGTCGACTCAACTGAGAGGGAGGCCGAACCTAAGGGCCCTCTACCCAGCAAGGCCAGTTGTCTGGGGGGACAAGAGGTTCAACCAGAGCCGTTCCACCTCCTCAACGAATTCACTGCGTCTAATGAATAGTAGGACAAGAACGCGCGAACGCGTTTAACAGGGTCTGATCGAAAGTCATTAGTCTCCTGACCTTTAACCTCCTTGAGAACGATAAGGTAGTGCAGTCAGTGAAACTCAAATCATCAAACTTGTTGAATTATTCTCACGCTGTCCTGAAGTCCTCATGATCGACTTTCACGACCTCCAAGTTATCTAAAACGTTTTGACCAACCTCTCTGGCTATCCACGGAACCTTAGCCCTCAGAAACGTCAAGACCTCATCAGAGATGTAGTCTGAAATTGACTAATTCATCGTTAATTACCTCGTGGAGACCTTCAGGGGTTCTGGCTTCATAGGATTTCATAATATTTAATATCAATTCTCAGCCCTTTGGCGTCACCGGAGTCACGGGATAACCCGTTCACACCCCTCCGCCCCCTTAGCGGGGTAATCTTGCTTTCCTCCTTACCTATCTAATAGAGTATGTTAGGTAGACGTATTCCTCCTCTGGCTGAAACGATTTAAGCCTTAATTTCCTCGACGCACTTCTTCACCTTCTCATATTTATGACTCCTCATGCCATACATTTTCCCACTAAAGGGAACTAGGATTGAGATCAAGTCCTCTATCAACTCTTGTTCTGGTGTTTTGTCCTCATTGTTCAACACGACTATCTCGCAGTTATGTGCTTTGCATACTTCCTCTACTATCTCGAAACCGAATCTAACTACTCTGTCGGGATAAGCTATGATTACTTTTGATACTTAGTTGTTTAGTATCACTCTAAGTAACTTGAGGAATCCTTTCCTCTTCATGTTTAATGAAGATCCCACGTCTGTTATTACTTTCGTATTCCTTAACATTCTTCTCAAGGTATTTTACTTGGTTTATCAAGTCGTCTTTTTGTGTGTTTGATGATACCCTAGCATAAAGTATCACTTTCCTCTTTCTAACAATACCCATTAACTTCTCTATATCCTCTTCTCTGAACCTTCACTTCCCGGTCTCTAGTACAGGTTTAATGTATCCCTTCTTAACATATTCTCTAAGTGTTGCATAGGATATTCCTAAGCGTTGGCAGACTTCCTTAGGCCTCAGCATCATATAAGAGTTTATGACGAAATGATATAAACTTTACGTTTTGTCTGAAACTGTTGACGACAGCTTCTTCGTGTCTCGAATCCCTTTTGTTATAGAAAGTTATTAAAAACTTCATCTCGAGGATTATCATATATCACACTGTCGACGTTAATATTACTGGTGTCAATACTCCAATCCTTTATAGCTTCATTCTCTCATAGTTTTCCTTTCAAACTTCCTCTTCGCCACGTAGTCAAAGAAGACTCCTTGTTTTCAAGGGCTAAGGACGTGAGGCAATCTTGTAACTTCTCAATAGTCAGCTTAATGTTCGAGTTCAGTAAGATTTCGGCCCTCAAGTTCTCGAGGTCAGTTTTGGTTTTATCCTCCACTTTTATCGTGGTGGCCATAATTGAAGTATACATTTCTACTGAATATACTTTACTACCAAACTTTCGATACCAGCTTGAGGGATTCGAGGGGCCCATGACTGATTCCCCACACTGGCCAGCACGAAGAACTCCTTACCCAGAGTCAAACCTCCGCGAAAGTTAAACGTTTAACTTTGTCAAGCGAAACATCGCTATGGATGTCAAGGTTCACAAGAAGGGGATGATCGTGATCCCTGCCGAGGTCAGGAGAAAAGTTAACATCAAGGAGGACTCGAAGCTTGAGATCAAGGTGAAGGGTAACGAGATGGTATTACGACCGAAGTTAACTCTACTGAGGCTTTCGGTATAGACGAGGCGGAGACGGGCAGGCTCCTCCTGAGGGAATTAAGAGGAGGAGAGGAGAAAGGAAAGTGAGGGAGAAAATAGTCCTTGACACCGGGATCTTCCACGTGCACTTCTCAGGGCTGAACGAGAAAGTCAAGGAATTAATGAGGGGAATCTACGCAGGGAGGTACGGGGCTTTCACTACCCCCTTGAACTTAATGGAGGTTTTCTACCAATATTCCTGGGTCGTAGGTAAGGAAGGAGCTAGGGTGAGACTTTCGCTTATTTTAGATTCATCAATTAGGGTGATTCCCCCGGATAAAGATCTCTCCCTGAGGGCAGGAGAAGTCAAGGTTGACTTTTCTTTCCTCTCAATTGTAGACTGTTTTGTGGTATCTCTCGCTGAGAGGGAGAGGGCGAGGGTAATCACTACTGACAGTGCTATGCACAACGTATACAGAAATACGACCTTCATTGGCCTCTCTGGTTAGGGAAATACACGGAGATGCCTCGCTCTTCAGGGTGACGTGACACCTCACCCGAATGAAATCCTCCGATGTCCTTGACGTCTTAGGAAAAGAGGATTCCTTTCGGGGGTTCATTTCCCGACCGTATTTTCGGTTCACATCACTCACAATAGTCATGGGACTTTCCCTTACTCATCAATCTGTAATCGAGGGAAAACCTAATAACCGCTAGCCGATTAATTTTCGCTCGACCCTGTTAAGTTTTTATTTGGGTCAGAGATAATTGATAAATGTGAGCCTGGCCAGACAACTGCTGGAGGAGTTCAGTAAAGATAACGAAGCGTATCAGGAGTTCATCAGGAGGATCTCAGTCGGGATAGCCCAGGATGACAAAGTGAGGCTGTTGATCTTGGACAGTGTGATCAAGGAAGTGGCCACGAAGTCCGACATAGACGCCCTAAGGAAGGAGATAAACGACTTGGAACAGAGGTTGAGGACGGCCACGAAGTCCGACATAGACGCCCTAAGGAAGGAGATAAACGACTTGGAACAGAGGTTGAGGACGGCCACGAAGTCCGACATAGACGCCCTAAGGAAGGAGATGAGAGATACGGAACAAGGGATCAAGACGGAATTAAAGAGCTACGTTGACGTCAAGTTTGAGTCGGTCAACAAGAGGATCGACGAGATCAGGGAGGACATGAGGACGTACTTCTTCGGGTTCCTCGGTGGTATATTAGCGACACTCATCGCCATAATATTGACCAAGGTGTTTTAGCTCCTTCGTTCTCATCCAAATAACCTCGTGTTCAGTCGTACTCAGGTGCCAAACTTGGCCGTTGCCAACAGTTTCCGGTAAACATACTTAGCGGTGAGTGTTCTCATGTAGTCACCTTATTCGAAAAGTAGAAGAGCAATAATTACGATCTATGCGGAGCTTCAACTCGGTGCTGAGGTCGAGTCTCGCCAGGTCGGCTGAACGAGGCCGTTACCTGGGGCTCGGCCACGCTGGAGTATAACACGGACCTGGTCCCGGCCGTGAAGCACCACGACTCTCCAGGGACGTTATGTCCCTAAACCTGGCTTACCTTCAGGTAAAAGTCATTTAAGAGTCGATCATATAATATCAGTACGCATTATCGAATATCATGACTGCATGTGAACACTCCCTTCACGAAGCCAAGGGATTCTGTTCCGAGATACGGCCATTCCATCATCTGTCTGAATCACAAATCTCTCAGCCTTTTAGGTTTTTACGTTTTTGTAAAGCTGCTTCAAAAGTCGAACTATTAAATAATGATTCTCGAATCAGCTAGGAAAATTCTTGCCTGGAGAGATACCTTTAAGATTAAAGATCGAACAATAGTGATGACATAACACGAGTGCTTATCAATTATTGCCCGTGTTCGTAGAACCATGAATTATCTTAATTCTTACCTTAAAGTCACCTTTTTACATTATCAGTTATCAAAGAAACTAGGTTATACTACAACTAAAAAACCAACATATCGATACAAAAAAAACAACCGGACG
>Ga0208683_100682_pt1 | contig 12903 bp, 2 predicted proteins | sample BED_Mat_host_9_1_FD_187141 | JGI IMG/M metagenome (GOLD analysis project Ga0208683, IMG submission 187141) | Extremophilic microbial mat communities from Yellowstone National Park, USA - BED_Mat_host_9_15 (SPAdes) (version 3) | ecosystem: Environmental > Aquatic > Thermal springs > Hot (42-90C) >... | reverse complement strand
AACTAACAGCCAAAATACAGCCTAGTGACGTCTGATTAGGATAGCGATATACGTACCTCTAAGCGTAGGAAATCGTTATCCAGACACCATCCCCGCCATCAATACATTAGCTTAAATACTAAAAGCCCGGTGGGGACAAGCTCAAAAAGTGCCGACGATCACTATGCCACAGAAAAACACCCCCCATACAAAAAACTTAAATCGTTGAAGAGATATAGATAAACGTCCAGTATCCTAAAATGAGGAATTGAAAGTTTCGCTACTCATGATACCGGGTATCCTAAAATGAGGAATTGAAAGACTCTCCATCCATTATTATGTTGACCTTTATCTCCCCCATGGGTATCCTAAAATGAGGAATTGAAAGACGACCTATCCATGTGGATGAACTCTGAAACCCTCATCCCGGTATCCTAAAATGAGGAATTGAAAGTATTTTGTTCTACATGACTTGCTACCTTCACCAATTACGGTATCCTAAAATGAGGAATTGAAAGCACCGATTTCGCTACCCGATAGTTTTTCCTGTGCGGGTATCCTAAAATGAGGAATTGAAAGTCTTATCCATGGCTCACATGTGCTTCCAGGGCTCCATCGTATCCTAAAATGAGGAATTGAAAGGCAGTTTCCTGTCAGCGATACCCTCTAGCTGAGTGTCTATGTATCCTAAAATGAGGAATTGAAAGGGTTAAGTGATAGTGGGAGCGACCTATTATTGGAAGCGGTATCCTAAAATGAGGAATTGAAAGCGCCCCCTCACAAACATCCCAGCGGACACCAGGTCCCTGTATCCTAAAATGAGGAATTGAAAGAGGACATTTTCTCCTTCTCTAGGTCTAAAGTATGGGTATCCTAAAATGAGGAATTGAAAGTTTTTAGAACCTCCAGTTATTCGTGGCTCTCCACTTCAATTGTATCCTAAAATGAGGAATTGAAAGAAGTATGTACCTGTGCTACACGCTAAGAGCTTACAATTAGTATCCTAAAATGAGGAATTGAAAGGTTTTATCCACGTGGCTTCACCGGCACCGAGTTTCTTAAGTATCCTAAAATGAGGAATTGAAAGCCTCCTAGGCGGCGTGCTGGGGGTGTGACCTCGGCGTGTATCCTAAAATGAGGAATTGAAAGCTGATTGCGAAGATAACCCACCACCGCCGTCTCGACTATGGTATCCTAAAATGAGGAATTGAAAGTTTATTATTCGCTTTAACTCTAATGCTTTTTTATAGCCTTGTATCCTAAAATGAGGAATTGAAAGAGAACCCCGCAACAGGGCGCTTCGAGAGGAAGGTCGTTGGTATCCTAAAATGAGGAATTGAAAGATGATGCGTCTCGCCCAAATCGCGGCCGACGGGGGAACCCCGTATCCTAAAATGAGGAATTGAAAGACTACTTTGTATCCTAGTGCACTTACACAAGCCTTTGAGTATCCTAAAATGAGGAATTGAAAGATGATGAGTACTACAACACTAAGAAAGCTGATAATAATGTATCCTAAAATGAGGAATTGAAAGTTTTTAACCTCTTCCTTTTTCATTACTGGTGTGTCTTTCTTGTATCCTAAAATGAGGAATTGAAAGGCTTAAAGCATATTTCGGCATCGATGCATCCGCACACACAGTATCCTAAAATGAGGAATTGAAAGCCTATAGATACGTTGTTCCCACCTAAAGATAACTTCAGATTGTATCCTAAAATGAGGAATTGAAAGGACCGCGTTAACACTTTGCCATTAAATATTAGCCATCCATGTATCCTAAAATGAGGAATTGAAAGTAGTCCTCCCCACGCAAAGCGACCCCCATTCCCACCCACGTATCCTAAAATGAGGAATTGAAAGACCACTAACACTAAACGATAATGGTGATAAATAGTTGATGTATCCTAAAATGAGGAATTGAAAGATACGTCATACACTAATACGTCTGGAACAACGACACCAGATTGGGTATCCTAAAATGAGGAATTGAAAGATACGTCATACCACTAGGGGTAGAGCGAAAAATAAGTATCCTAAAATGAGGAATTGAAAGCGAAAAACATTGAGCAAATCCTCCAAACAGATGTGGAGCCCGTATCCTAAAATGAGGAATTGAAAGCTCATTTAGTTTATCCTCCACCTCTTCATTTAGTAAGGGTGTATCCTAAAATGAGGAATTGAAAGTAAATCCGCAGGTGCACGTGTAATTGCAAGGTAACCACAAGTATCCTAAAATGAGGAATTGAAAGGCGTTGGCGGACAGCGAACAGGTGCTGATAGTTCACGTATCCTAAAATGAGGAATTGAAAGTCAAAGAACCATTTACGTCAAGTGTCCTAATTGCTTGAGAGATGTATCCTAAAATGAGGAATTGAAAGTGGAATTGCTGTGTTGCTTCACCATTCTCGTTGAGGTATCCTAAAATGAGGAATTGAAAGTTTTCGTTTTACTCTTTTCATTTATATTAGCTATTTTAAGTATCCTAAAATGAGGAATTGAAAGCACTCTACACGCACAGGTAACACGTCTAGGTTAGGCTTGAGTATCCTAAAATGAGGAATTGAAAGCTCACTCCACCTATCAATCACAATGGTACGCCCCAACCACGTATCCTAAAATGAGGAATTGAAAGTAGGTATAGAACCACATTTAAAACACTTAGGTATCACTTAGTATCCTAAAATGAGGAATTGAAAGTTTAGTTTTAAGTAGTACCCACGTTGAAATAGAGTATCCTAAAATGAGGAATTGAAAGAGCATAGGAGGGCGCTCCCACCTCCACCCCAAACGGGGCAGGTATCCTAAAATGAGGAATTGAAAGGGGTACTCAACCGTGTATTTCTTCTCAAGGTTAAAGGTATCCTAAAATGAGGAATTGAAAGCTAATCTAATATTCCGCGACAACCTGCTTGGTGGTAGCGGTATCCTAAAATGAGGAATTGAAAGCAGGAATTCCAAGACTGTCTCATACCACATAGTGTTGTATCCTAAAATGAGGAATTGAAAGTTGTGTTCGGTACACCTAGAGAATCTATTACTGTGTGTATCCTAAAATGAGGAATTGAAAGACTAACTCTAGAGTTAAAAGTATTTTGTTGATGTTTTTCTTGTATCCTAAAATGAGGAATTGAAAGATTATGTCCTCTAACCATTCACCTTTATCTGTGGTATCCTAAAATGAGGAATTGAAAGAAAACCTTTTCCTTTTCGAGCTTATTCCACGACTAGGTGAGTATCCTAAAATGAGGAATTGAAAGAAGTAAGTAAGTGGTTATAAATGAAGCTGGGAACAGTTAAGTATCCTAAAATGAGGAATTGAAAGTATCTCGAAGTGTACCAGTTAACCGCTTCACCAATCGCCCTGTATCCTAAAATGAGGAATTGAAAGTTGGTATGCGTGGTTCAGGTAAAACATATGCTAGTGTTCAGTATCCTAAAATGAGGAATTGAAAGAACTAAAACCATCTATTAAAGCCATAACAATTTATTTCAGGTATCCTAAAATGAGGAATTGAAAGACCTCGGAGACTACGATGGTGCTAACACGCCGATTGAGCTTGTATCCTAAAATGAGGAATTGAAAGGGGCCCTAGAGGGGTTGAGACGACTACTCAAAACAGGTATCCTAAAATGAGGAATTGAAAGAGTAGCCTTCGGCGTCGGGGTTCGCCTCAACTTTCAATTGTATCCTAAAATGAGGAATTGAAAGTAACGCATGATGATTGTTGTATCATTTTTGTTTATGTATCCTAAAATGAGGAATTGAAAGCTCGTATACGAAGTAGCTACTACCCGCCAACACTACTAGGTATCCTAAAATGAGGAATTGAAAGATGCGTAACCCTTTCCCCTCGATCATCGTGGTGTTCGTATCCTAAAATGAGGAATTGAAAGTGGGAAGCGGTTCACACTCGTCGAGAAGTGCTTCCGTATCCTAAAATGAGGAATTGAAAGGATTCAGTTGGGTATGAAAAAACTGGGGAGAGTTGTATCCTAAAATGAGGAATTGAAAGTAACACTAATCTTCATTTTTACCACCTTTTACGAATAATTCAGTATCCTAAAATGAGGAATTGAAAGGATGTTGTCCAGAGACGGGTCGAAGGCAGCATTCAGTATCCTAAAATGAGGAATTGAAAGTGAACGAATCCACCACGACAATTGAAAGTACAAGTATCCTAAAATGAGGAATTGAAAGAATGGGAACTCACTTGCCTCATCAATCACCACGAAGTATCCTAAAATGAGGAATTGAAAGCGTAAGGGTTTTGTGTGCGGACATGTTTTGTCGTATGTATCCTAAAATGAGGAATTGAAAGAATAATTCCAGTGTATTACCACTCTCAATATACGGTATCCTAAAATGAGGAATTGAAAGGTATGAGTAGGTTATCACAGTTTGAATCAACCACAGATAAGTATCCTAAAATGAGGAATTGAAAGAGTTTCTCATCCACTCTTTTTATTTCCTGTTTAGGTTGTATCCTAAAATGAGGAATTGAAAGCTAATACATTACCGTTAGCATCAGTTTTAATGTTACTTGGTATCCTAAAATGAGGAATTGAAAGTATAGGTCGAATATCACACAATAAACCCGTGATATGTATCCTAAAATGAGGAATTGAAAGTTAAACCCAAAAAATTATTAAACTTTGAAACTTAGTATCCTAAAATGAGGAATTGAAAGTCATATACCACTACGCCCAGCAACTCAAGGAGATCAAGGTATCCTAAAATGAGGAATTGAAAGCACTTGTGGAGTATGCTAGTGTGTACCCCAACACTATACGTATCCTAAAATGAGGAATTGAAAGAAAGGAAAAAATGGTCTCTTATACCCCTTAATTCGGGTATCCTAAAATGAGGAATTGAAAGAAACTGATGCTAATGGTAACGTGCTTGCGAATATCAATGCGTATCCTAAAATGAGGAATTGAAAGTATGGTTGTATGTCAGAACAGAAACAAGTAGAAAAAGGTATCCTAAAATGAGGAATTGAAAGGTAGTCTTCGAGTATGTTTATGACAACCTTCCTGGCTTCAGGTATCCTAAAATGAGGAATTGAAAGAAAAACATCTTCTCGTTCACCTCGAGCTCTTCGACCACGTGTATCCTAAAATGAGGAATTGAAAGGTGGGGCTACGACTGAAAGCCTTAGCGTGCCCCAAACCCGGTATCCTAAAATGAGGAATTGAAAGACAACCAGTTCTCATAATTGGGCCGAAGGGCACGGGTAAAGTATCCTAAAATGAGGAATTGAAAGGTCAAAAGGTCGCCTAGCCACTGCTTTAATTTGCCGGTATCCTAAAATGAGGAATTGAAAGGCGGCGCGTTCGCCACGCAACCACCGCAGCGTTTTCTACTCAGGTATCCTAAAATGAGGAATTGAAAGAGCTAGACGCCTAACTATTCCCGTTCCGATTCTGTAAACGTATCCTAAAATGAGGAATTGAAAGAAGTCGATGTCAGTCATATCTATCCTATACGTTAATCCGTGTATCCTAAAATGAGGAATTGAAAGATTTCCTCTTTCGACCTCAACGCCCGAGCACCGCTCTTTTGTATCCTAAAATGAGGAATTGAAAGTTGCTATTGTGAGCATAATTGGCGCTTATGGTCTAGCAGGTATCCTAAAATGAGGAATTGAAAGAGTACAATACCAAGATACGACCCATTGAAAATAGCACCAACCAGTATCCTAAAATGAGGAATTGAAAGTTGATTGGTCTTTCGGTGGGTGCTGCTAAGGGTGTTTACGTATCCTAAAATGAGGAATTGAAAGATACACCCTCAAAACCTCTTCAAGCGAACCCTGCACAGCAAGTATCCTAAAATGAGGAATTGAAAGGGTGGGCTTCCCCGTGGGACGATGCCGTGTTCGAGGCGCGTATCCTAAAATGAGGAATTGAAAGAATTATGGCAAAGAGAAAGTCGAAAGGCTGTGTAAGTGCACGTATCCTAAAATGAGGAATTGAAAGACCAGTATAGCTATGGCTAACACGACACCAAACCATTGTATCCTAAAATGAGGAATTGAAAGATTTGGTGGCTACTTGTTCGGGGTAGCTCTAAGCGGTATCCTAAAATGAGGAATTGAAAGCCCTGATGCAGCTGTGCGGGTGGGCGCCCTCAATGATTATGGTATCCTAAAATGAGGAATTGAAAGCATCCCTAGATGAAGGAGACTTCTATACTGTTTATGAGTATCCTAAAATGAGGAATTGAAAGTACTCTACACATCCAATAGGGTTATGTTATTTGTTAGTTAACCCAAAACGTATCCTAAAATGAGGAATTGAAAGTACTCTACACCGCTGGGTACCTCACCCTCGCCTTAGGCTCTGTATCCTAAAATGAGGAATTGAAAGGTGGCTGAACAGGTGTCTGTTGTGGCTGTGTACCATACTGGTATCCTAAAATGAGGAATTGAAAGAATACTTTGTTAGCCATGTTTACCGCCTGTGATGTGTTCGGTATCCTAAAATGAGGAATTGAAAGAAAAGCTTACACTCCAAATCATCCATAAGTAGCCGTATCCTAGTATCCTAAAATGAGGAATTGAAAGCTATGCCTGCGACCATCACGATTGGGATGATGCCGGTATCCTAAAATGAGGAATTGAAAGTAAGGAAACAAATCATCAGCGTGTTCACCAACCAGCAAGTATCCTAAAATGAGGAATTGAAAGCTCAAAATTACGCATATCTGAAGGTACAGCTGACTTAACATGTATCCTAAAATGAGGAATTGAAAGATCTCTAGTTTATTTCTTTTAAACCGCTTAACCGCTCGGTATCCTAAAATGAGGAATTGAAAGAGTTTTCTCCTTATCTCACGCTTCAGCTCTAACGCTTTTTGTATCCTAAAATGAGGAATTGAAAGAGGAGAGCCAAAAACAAACACTTTTAGAAGAACACCACAGTATCCTAAAATGAGGAATTGAAAGTCTTAAGAAACAGTAGCACTTTCTCCACCTGTGTGTTAGTGTATCCTAAAATGAGGAATTGAAAGGAGATCAGTGTGCCCTGGTCTTCGCAGCCTGTGAGTGAGCGTGTATCCTAAAATGAGGAATTGAAAGTGCTTCTTGCTATTAGCCTTATAACCACAACTATTAATCTGGTATCCTAAAATGAGGAATTGAAAGCGGCTTGAACAGTGGGGGAGGCGAGGAGGAGTGAGTATCCTAAAATGAGGAATTGAAAGTAAAATGAGTACTTTCCCACCTAACCCCTACCCAACAGTATCCTAAAATGAGGAATTGAAAGAAAATAGCAACTATCAAAGGTATTAAAATAGCGTTCTGTATCCTAAAATGAGGAATTGAAAGTAACTTTAAGGGGTATGTTAGGGTTGTAGAGTTTCAGTATCCTAAAATGAGGAATTGAAAGAGTGGTTTTTGGGTGTTTTTGGGTGCTTTTTCTAAGTATCCTAAAATGAGGAATTGAAAGAGTTACCACTAGCATCTAAAGGATAATTCTCAACATGTATCCTAAAATGAGGAATTGAAAGCTATAACGGATCCACCTATGGCCATACTGATTCAGGTATCCTAAAATGAGGAATTGAAAGTATCCGTTGATGCAGTACCACCATACCAGTATATACTCGTGTATCCTAAAATGAGGAATTGAAAGAATATGACCGCAAACCAAAACCTTTCAAACACCAACAACGTATCCTAAAATGAGGAATTGAAAGAGTGTAATAATGGCAACTTTAGACACGCTTGTGTCAAGTATCCTAAAATGAGGAATTGAAAGACACAACTGAGAAGCCTGAGAAAGCAATTAAACAAGCAAGTATCCTAAAATGAGGAATTGAAAGATGTCGCTACGCTGTGCCAAAGCCACTTCTCCGTTACTGTATCCTAAAATGAGGAATTGAAAGTTATTTGACACTCATTTATCACCTCTACCCCTTTTTCCTGTATCCTAAAATGAGGAATTGAAAGTAATTTAGCTACCGCGTCCTTCACATAATTCTCATGTATCCTAAAATGAGGAATTGAAAGCTTTCGCAACTCATTTATTGATGTTTTCCGTGCGTATACGTATCCTAAAATGAGGAATTGAAAGTTTACAATCACTTACTTAGAATCGACTGAATAGACTCTTCGTATCCTAAAATGAGGAATTGAAAGACATTCCACGTTCAAAGCCTTGTGAAAGGTGTGTCGAAAGGTATCCTAAAATGAGGAATTGAAAGTTACTTAAACTGTTAATAGCGCTCCCACCAGCACTTGTATCCTAAAATGAGGAATTGAAAGTTCTTCTCCTCCTTCCCGCTGTCCAGCTTCTTCAACCTGTATCCTAAAATGAGGAATTGAAAGGTAACACTGTGTCCGTCTCTTTTCCTCTTCTCCACTTTAGTATCCTAAAATGAGGAATTGAAAGGGGTCCGTGAGTGCGCCTACTGGCGGGTATGTTGGTATCCTAAAATGAGGAATTGAAAGAGCACACTTTAACAACACTCACCCTAACCACCCCTACGCGTATCCTAAAATGAGGAATTGAAAGAACCCTAACTCCTCATCATTCTTACTCTCATTTAGTAATAGTATCCTAAAATGAGGAATTGAAAGAAGGGGAATTCGCTAGCTTCATCAATCACCACGAAAGTATCCTAAAATGAGGAATTGAAAGGGTATATCTAACCCCAACTGTAGTAGAGCGGTTATACCCACGTATCCTAAAATGAGGAATTGAAAGGTTGATAGAGTGGTTAAAGGTGATGTTGATGAAGTTGATGGTATCCTAAAATGAGGAATTGAAAGACAAAATCTTGGGGCACGCTACTTAAAGTAACCCCACGTATCCTAAAATGAGGAATTGAAAGTACGGTACTGGTACGCCACCAGCCGCGAACGGTGCGCTAGTATCCTAAAATGAGGAATTGAAAGAAGCCTTAGCATCCCGCAAGTCTCTCCCGTTTTTTCTGTATCCTAAAATGAGGAATTGAAAGCAGGAATAAATCCCCTCAAGAATTTGCTTTTCCATTTGGTATCCTAAAATGAGGAATTGAAAGAATTTTCCCCTTTTTCTGTTTTGTTCCTTCTTTTGTTGTATCCTAAAATGAGGAATTGAAAGTGACGTCTAACCACTGTTCAGCGTTAGTACCACTTAGGTATCCTAAAATGAGGAATTGAAAGCGAAGCGTCGCCTGCCGATATTTTCGGTGTGGTGACGTTTGTATCCTAAAATGAGGAATTGAAAGTCAGTATGTCACGGGGGACGTTAAAGACGAAACTACTGTATCCTAAAATGAGGAATTGAAAGCTTTCAACGACAAGGCTCATCATACCCCTAAGTGTGTGTATCCTAAAATGAGGAATTGAAAGGTAACTTCTGTTCCTATAATGTCAAACTCTATTATTGTATCCTAAAATGAGGAATTGAAAGTTAACAGTGTATACCATATTAGTTTGCGTTATATCATAGTATCCTAAAATGAGGAATTGAAAGTGTACAACTTAGTTCACACTCACACTGAAGGTATGTATCCTAAAATGAGGAATTGAAAGAAAATATGGCTTCACATTTTTGTACTCATCCATGTGTATCCTAAAATGAGGAATTGAAAGGTGTCTTTTTTAAGAACGCTAGAACTCTTTCAGATTGAGTATCCTAAAATGAGGAATTGAAAGCTACCCAAGTTAGTTTGGGTTTCCATTTCAACCAGTATCCTAAAATGAGGAATTGAAAGGTGTAGTGTTGTCCATGACTAAATCTAACGTTTTAGTATCCTAAAATGAGGAATTGAAAGGCTGTTAAGCGGGCGAGTATGCGCCCAGATAGGTGCAGTATCCTAAAATGAGGAATTGAAAGAAAGGAACATCCCTTAGGCAATTTGGACACTTTACATGTATCCTAAAATGAGGAATTGAAAGTTGATACCTGACTTGGTGTTCTCATCGGGGACGTACCGTATCCTAAAATGAGGAATTGAAAGGTATGCCGTCGATCAGTGCCTGTCTCTCGTCCGCTGTGTATCCTAAAATGAGGAATTGAAAGATGCAAGGGTTCACCCTGAAAGATACGTACCCAACGCACCAGTATCCTAAAATGAGGAATTGAAAGTTTTCGGGTCTTTTTTCTGTGTTTAGGGTTAGTATGGTATCCTAAAATGAGGAATTGAAAGGTTTTGGGTTCTTTACTTTCACTATTACATATATTTTAAGTATCCTAAAATGAGGAATTGAAAGACACTAAGGAAATTAGCGATATCGAAAAAGAATTTACGTGTATCCTAAAATGAGGAATTGAAAGATTTTTCGCGCCTTATCCACTATTTGACGCACTTTAAAAATGTATCCTAAAATGAGGAATTGAAAGAAGTCTACCGTATGGATCCTGCCACTCCGCGAGAACCTGGTATCCTAAAATGAGGAATTGAAAGCTAATAAAGTGCTCGGTGTCTGTTACCACAGTTCGACCAAGTATCCTAAAATGAGGAATTGAAAGTTCTACGTGCTTGGGTGCGTGGTTGGGGTGTTGTACTACGTATCCTAAAATGAGGAATTGAAAGATGCCGTCAACTTTCATATTTTCAATAGCTTGTCGTACTCGTATCCTAAAATGAGGAATTGAAAGGTTCGATGGCTCGAAGACTATGAACTTCAATTTACCGCCAGTATCCTAAAATGAGGAATTGAAAGTTTCTGCTAGTGAGGCTACAACTGGGGTTCATACCCTAGGTATCCTAAAATGAGGAATTGAAAGCTTGGTACTTCGCTTTGGGCTAGGTACTCACTATCGCTCGTATCCTAAAATGAGGAATTGAAAGGTGAAGCCACAGATCACTACTACCTGCTTTTCTACGGTATCCTAAAATGAGGAATTGAAAGGTTTCTAAGACATATACTAAAATCAACCCGCCCCCTTGTATCCTAAAATGAGGAATTGAAAGTGTACACTTCGTAGCCGTGGTAGTCTTCGATGTACACGGTATCCTAAAATGAGGAATTGAAAGTCAGCAATATGGTCGTCGAAGTAGCCTTGTGTAATATGTATCCTAAAATGAGGAATTGAAAGAATTCAGGTTATATGCGTCGCCATACCCAGCGGCTACGCGTATCCTAAAATGAGGAATTGAAAGCTGGTGGGGGGCTTCACCACTTTTCTCCCCCCTCCCTCCCGTATCCTAAAATGAGGAATTGAAAGTTCTCGGAGAGGTCGGAGAGGCTGATGTCCTTTCTCGTATCCTAAAATGAGGAATTGAAAGCTTACGATGAGGCTCTCACGTTGATTGAGCGCGCCTCCTCGTATCCTAAAATGAGGAATTGAAAGGAGTTGTGTCTTTATGTCAATATTTTGACTCATGCTTTACGTATCCTAAAATGAGGAATTGAAAGCTCCTCGAAACTCTTTTATTAATGGTTCTCAGCTCGTATCCTAAAATGAGGAATTGAAAGTCACTATACTCCTTCTCGCCGTCTTCAGTTCTCTTGTATCCTAAAATGAGGAATTGAAAGACGATTGCTGGGTAGCACCCAGAGGTCTGCCCCCTCTCACAGGTATCCTAAAATGAGGAATTGAAAGAACTTAGAACAGTCGCCGTATATTGAAACAAGGTTGTATCCTAAAATGAGGAATTGAAAGTGACTGTGTTGATTGAGGTACACACTGCCCATTCACACATGTATCCTAAAATGAGGAATTGAAAGATGGGTTCCTCCGCTTCACTGGCTCGCATAGGAATTCTGGTATCCTAAAATGAGGAATTGAAAGTAGTCCACCCACATGAGGCCCAGCTCCGCGGCCTTCTTGTATCCTAAAATGAGGAATTGAAAGTGTCTGGACTTAGTGTTGGCACAACCTATTGGCTTGATGGTATCCTAAAATGAGGAATTGAAAGTCATCGAGTTCTGAGCGCGCTAGTGATGCGTAGTGTCGTACGTATCCTAAAATGAGGAATTGAAAGCTTAAAACGTTTTGCTCTTCACTCATGTAAATCACCTTATTGTATCCTAAAATGAGGAATTGAAAGATGACCCACAACCAAAGTATCGAATTGTTCTAGATATCAGGTATCCTAAAATGAGGAATTGAAAGACACTTACACCACAGAACAAGACACACAGGTGGATAGGTATCCTAAAATGAGGAATTGAAAGAATTCTTGAGCGTGTTAGCGGTAGGCCTTTACCGAAGTTGCAAAATACAGGTATCCTAAAATGAGGAATTGAAAGCTTTTTCCACTACTAGCATAGTCGTCAACTATTTTTAATAGTATCCTAAAATGAGGAATTGAAAGGTTTAGCCCTAGCTATTTTTGTTAAGCTATTTCTAGGTATCCTAAAATGAGGAATTGAAAGAGCAGTGGATATTGATGAAGGAGCTTGGGGTAGCTTGTATCCTAAAATGAGGAATTGAAAGCTATGCTCCTTCTGATTTTGGAACGACGCAGGGTGTATGTATCCTAAAATGAGGAATTGAAAGACACCATATCGTGGGTATTTACGATGCTGATAGCCCCCTAGTATCCTAAAATGAGGAATTGAAAGCCCTATGTTCTCATAGGGGGCATTATTCTTTTACCGCCAAGTATCCTAAAATGAGGAATTGAAAGAGGTGCTATGTATCTTAGTCCACTAACTGTTATAGCGTCTAGTATCCTAAAATGAGGAATTGAAAGCTTGTCTCTGTGCTATGTTTGTTCACACCTATAACCAAGTATCCTAAAATGTGGAATTGAAAGCATTCATAGGTGGAGCATCAACATATATAGAAGGAGTATCCTAAAATGAGGAATTGAAAGTAGAGTGTTCTCAAGCGTTGGTAGGTTCTTTACGGGGCTTGTATCCTAAAATGAGGAATTGAAAGGTTAAACGCGCCTACGAGATAGTTCAGCACCCACCTGAGGTATCCTAAAATGAGGAATTGAAAGAAGGATTTAGCGGGCGAATAGAGACCGTTCTCCCTTT
>Ga0208683_100681_pt1 | contig 12924 bp, 13 predicted proteins | sample BED_Mat_host_9_1_FD_187141 | JGI IMG/M metagenome (GOLD analysis project Ga0208683, IMG submission 187141) | Extremophilic microbial mat communities from Yellowstone National Park, USA - BED_Mat_host_9_15 (SPAdes) (version 3) | ecosystem: Environmental > Aquatic > Thermal springs > Hot (42-90C) >... | reverse complement strand
AATGATTTAATATTTATTATTGGAAGAGATTTAGATTATAATGACAAGATTTTAAGTAAATATTTTTTAAATGGAATATTTGATCCAATTAAATATGATAAAAAATATGTTTTTAGAGGAGTAAATTATGTGAATATTAAAAGAATAAAAGAAAATAATCTATCCATTCTCTTTTCAATGAAGAATTTAATTAATGATATAGAAAAATTTTATACAACTAAAAAATTCTTAGAATTTGCTCAAAAGAAATATTTAAATATTCTTATAGGATCTTTTGCTGAAAATAAAAATGAAGTTCCAAATAGATATCATATATATTCTTTTTATAAAGTCTTAGGAATTTATTATAGTTTAAATTATTTAAATAAAATATTTAGGGAACAAATAATTAGGATAAGATTAGCAAAGAGAAAAGATTATTTTACAAAAGGACTTTATATAATTTCTTATCCATATCAAGATTGTAGAGAATATTAAGGTGGCCATGGATTTTCAGATCCTGTAGAAATTGAAGGCATTACTCCATTTGGAGGATATGATCTGGCAACTAACCATTCTACATATTGGTATGATGTATACCCACCTACTCCAGCACCAATTTCTAATGTACCATATTGAAATGGGTTATAATTTAAATTAGAATATGTATAATTTCCATAATTTGGATTATATGATAAAGGATACATATTTAATAATGTTAATGGAATCCATACTTGATTAGAATTATAAATATAATATCCTGTTTGTGCATATGATGAATTAACTATTAAATATGAATAAACTGTTGCATTAGATATTGAGATATATGTATAATTTAAATATTGGTACGTTACTGCAGATTTTAACATTGTTGCTTGAGAATAATGATAAGCACATCCATACCAATATTCAAATTGTACATATGTGGATAGATTGGATGCTGGTGTATCACCGCCACATGTAGATCCAATACTATCTGCATGAATTTGTTGACTTGTATTTCCAAATAATGCTATTACATTTGCATCTGCTCCCGAACTATAATACCAACCTTCTTCAACAATTAAAGGTATTTCTTTAATATTTCCATTATTTGGAGGTAAAATATAAGTACCTTCCCCTCCCTGATTATTTATCATTTCAATACCATTTGGGGTTGCTTGGGGTACATAATTAATCTGCGCTGTAGAAGAAATATATCCACCCCATCCATCAAATGTATTATTAAAATATCCATATGCTATAAATACGCTTTGACCGTTATCATATCCTGAAATTACTTGAGGAGAAGCACCAACATATGGATAATATTGAGAATAATAATTTGTATTATAACTTCCAATTGCCGTATAAATTGTAATATTACCATTTGCAGGTATTCCATTTGGTATACTAACCCACCAAACATTACATGTAACTCCATTATAATTTAATTGTCCTTCATACCATGAATAAAATAACTGTCCATTATTTGGATTAAAGAACATTACATTTTGTCCATTTGGATTTATTTCATTAAATAATGTTGCATTATTTACATATGCAAAATTAGATGGTAAATTTGGATTACCATTACATATTGCAATATCTTGTTGGAAAGGTTCTGGAGTTGGAATAGGTTGATTATTATATAATGTTATTGGAATATAATATTGTATTGGTAAATTATTAATTGGTGTACATATTTCATTGCCCAAAGATTCTAAACAAAAATATAGATCATCATTATTATATTGATAATATCCAACAATTTGCTGACCTGGATAAATTAAATAACTATTAGAAGATGTATTAAAACTATTTCCAAATGATTGTATATTATAATTATCATAATATATATTATTTAAATTAATTGGACATATATCATTATTAATTATATTTACTGATATTATATTATTATTCAATTGGGCATTTGATATATTTAAAAAGTTCACAGAAATTCCATTTAACATTTTCTGAACACTTAAAGATTTTATTTCCCCAGCAATACATTTATAATTATTTAAATATTGAAAAATCACATTTTCTTCCAAATTATATAAATTATTTAAATAATTATCATTTATAGTAAATATATTTTGTGTATAAAATATAATATAATATGGTAAATTACCAGTTCCTTCAAATTGATTATTAAAATATGGATTATATACTTCATATCCATTAAATATACAATATCCGGTATTAGAGGAACTTATAGAATAATTATTTATTATTTTAAATGCTACAAAATTATTTGCTGCATATGATGGTAATAAATTATAAACATTATCTACTACAATTACATGTGTTGAATTAAAATAATTTGGTACTTGTATAATATTATATGAACAATTATAATAAACAGTAAATGGAATTAATGTAGATCCATATAGATTTAATATATTCTCAAATAAACTATTTCCATATAATAATTTATATATTTCTCCATATTGAGGAAAAGTATTTGAATAAAATTGGAATTCTTTATCTAACAAATCTAAGTTAGAAACAAAATAAAATAAAATTAATAATAATACAACAATTGAATATAAATATAATTGACTACGAGCCATATACCGAGAATTTAGAATATCCTAGGCCATATGGATAAACTATACTGCTATAATATTTATATCCACTTGGTACTGGATTTACATTGAAATAACTCCAATAATTATATAATATTGTTGGTATTAATTGATCTGAATAATAAACATTTACAGGATAACATTGGCTAATATTGATATTTGACGATAATATATTATTTTGATAATCTGGAGGAATTGAATAATCAATTATTAATTGAGAATATGGTTTTACAAAACTTATAGATTGTGGATTATTATATGCCTGCATATTATAATTTGGAGTATTTCCATATAATATTCCTGTACTTGGATTATAGTTTTTACCATAATAAATTATTACTGGATTATAATAATTAAAATCTTCTGAATAATATATATTTTCTAATTGATTTATTGTTAATGGTTGATTATAAAATGCAATTACATATATATTTCCTAAAAATGTACATTGAGGAGAATACATTGTTGTAGGAGTTCCTAAATATATTGTTTCATTTGGTGGATAATATAAATTTAAAGGTTGTAAAGATGAGAGACCTGGATAAGGTACTAATTGACCATAATATATTCCGCTTTGATTTATAAGTCCTCCATAAAATTGCCCATTACTACTATTATATTCCCAAAAAACAAAAACCCACTGATTCATTGGTAAAGGATAATTTGGTAAATATCCTACAGTACCACTTTCATCTATTCCCAAATAATATTGACTATTATTTGGTATTATAATCTGTCTAAATGTAGAACCAGGATAATCATTTAATCCAGATAAATGAACTATTGCACTTATATAATTTTCTCCTCCAAAACATGAAGAAGAATAATAACTATTTATATAAATCCAAGCAACAACTGTTATTGGTGTATTTCCAGATAATTGAGAAGGATAATATGAAGAGTTTGTTAAATTAAAATATTGATTATTATTTGTAAAAGATATAACATTAGATTGATCTAAACATTGAGGAGAAATATATAATGTTTCCCAACTAAATGGAAATACAACATATTGTACTAACTGAGCAGGTAAATTATTCACCAATTGATAATTGTTTGTTAAATTTAAATAATTAAAATTATTACTTTCAGCCCTAAATAATATAATTATTGGTTGTGTATAACTATTAGGTAAATTTAACGATATATTTATTATAGGAATATATCCATTGGATGTACTAACATATGATACATTTAAATATTGGATTTGTATTGGATATAAATCAGTATTATATGCATAGAATGAATATGGATCTACAGTATAATTAACAAAACTTGTTACATTTGTTGAATTTAAATATATAGATAAATTATTACTAGAATAACCAGATATTATTACCCCATACCAATCATCACTTGATTGAATATTTCCACACAATTTTCCTTGAGAATTATATATTAAGAAAAAATTATTAATTTGCCCACTTATATTTAATGAATATAATAAATTGTTTCCTAGATATGGAAATGGAAATAAAAACTCGTAACATGTTGAATTATATGTATTATAAAAATTTAAACTATAATCTACAGTTTGTTTTAAATCATAATAATTAAAATAACTTGATAGAATACTATTATATATTGAAGCTAATACATCAAATTGGTTTGTCTCTAAATAACTAAGAAATTTATCATTATAAGTATTTGCTAAAGCAGTATATAATTTATATTTTTTATTAAATATATTTATATAATATGAAGGATTTTGAGGAAATTGTAAATTTGTTAGGAATATTAATACTAAAGATACAACCAATATTATTTCTACCAAATAATTAAATGATCTCATATACCTATTATGAAAAATATAAGTTTATATGCTTTTTTAAGAATATGTAAAAAATGAGCATGTTAATGAAAATCTTATCATTTATAGAAAAAAATTACAAGAAGTTTCTAATAATTTCTATATCAATATTTGTAATATTTGTTGGAATAATATTATTTAATTACTTTAAGTATGGATATATAATTAATAAATCTATTACAATTTCTGGAGGTTATGTAACATTAATAAATAATAATTATCATATAACAAACACTCAAATACAAAATATATTAAATCAAATGAATATAACAGATTATGTATTATATAGTACACCAAATATCATTTATATTGAATCAGGAAAACAAATTAATGAAACATTATTAATTAATTTATTTAATCAAGATTATAATATTAAACTATTTCCTACAGATATATCAATACAACAATATAGTTCTTTAGTAGGCAATCTTATATTTAATCAATTTTTATTCTTTGTAATTTTAGCAATGATACTTACAGCATTTATAATATTTATAGCATTTAGGGCTTCTAAGATTACTTTAAATATAATATCTACAATATTATTTGATGTTGTTGGATTATTATCAATATTATCTATAACAAAATATCCTATAGGAGCAAATGGATTTATTGGAATGTTAATGATTTTAGGATTTGCAATTGATAATAATGTAGTATTATCAACAAATATAGTAAAGGAAAAGGATAAACCATTTATTGAAAGAGTAAGAATGTCTTTTAGAGTTGGAATGCTAATGGAGGTTATTGCATTATATACATTACTTTTATTATATTTTATAGTACCAGAACCATCAGTTGATGAATTTGCATTTGTATTATCTATTGCAATAATATTAGATCTATTATATTATTTAATTGGAAATATACCATTATATAAATATTTTGAAGCTAAAAAAGAACAAGAAAGTTAGACATCAACAACAATTTCTGTACTCCAATAGGTTTTCATTATTTTTGTAATATTTATATCATGTAAAGTAACTGCTTTAACTTCTTTTTTAAATCCATGCTTTTCTTTATCATATTTTTCTCCATAAACTTCAAATCTACATACCCATTTATATTTCTTGCTTTCAACTCTAACTTTCTTTAAATTTTTTACTCTTATATCTCTTACAGCAAACTTATCCTTATAAAAAACCTCTTCTAAACATATCCTAGCAACATTATATATAATTTCTAATATATTTTTTCCTTCAATTACAAATTGTTTCGATTCTTTTTTCTCAACTTTCTCATTATCATATATAATATTAAACATTCCCAATATTAATGCCTCAATAGCTCTCTTTGGTGTATTCCCGTAACCAACAATCTTTATATCTGCAGTATGATCTTCATATTCATATTCTCTTAAAACAGTCATATTAAAAATATTTTTAAATAATTTTATAAATCAGTAGACCGACAAATCATCATTTTTCAGATTTTAGATTCTCATCATAAAAGATAAATATATTAAAATTTTTAAATAAATATATTTTATGGAAATATTGGATATAAAAATACCCGACAATGCAATAAAAGTAAATATATATTCAAGTTCCTTTAGAGATTTAGAAAAAATACCAAAGGATTATACATGTGAAGGAAAAAATATATCATTTCCAATAGTAATTGAAGAAATACCAAACAATGCAAAAAGCATGTTATTACTTATAGAAGATCCAGATGCACCTGGTGGTATATTTAGGCATTGGATTGCATATATAAATAAACCAGTAAAAAGTATACCTCTAGGAATTAAAAAGGAAAGAATTGTTAAAATAGATGATATACAAATTATTCAGGGTAAAAATGATTTTGGAAAAATTGGATATGATGGTCCATGTCCTCCAAGAGGTCATGGCAAACATAGATATTATATAATAATATTATTTCTAAATAAAGAATTATATATAGATGGATGGTTCTTTGAAGATTTTATTAGATATGCAAAGGAAGAAAATATTGTTGGATATGGATATTTTATAGGTACATATGAAAGATAATTTTTTCAATATTTTTATCATTTAAACTAGTATGGAAAATGGTCAAATATCAAAAGAACAAATTAATGATATAATAAAAGAATTATGGAATAAAGGATATACATCATCACAAATTGGAAGAGAATTAAAGGAAAAATATGGTATAAAGGTTAAAGAAATATTAAATAAAAAATTAGTAAAATATGCAATAGAAGAATTAAATTTAAAACAAGAAATACCAGAAGATCTATTATATTTATTTAAAAAAATAAATGGAATGTTAAAACATTTAGAATTACATAGAAAGGATATCGTAACAAAGAAAAAATTGGAAGAACTTGAAAATAGGGTAAAAAGTTTAATAAAATACTATAAGAAAAATAAAAAATTACCACAAACATTCGAATATAGTAGAGATATAGCAAAGATGTATGGATATTCATGAACAATAGATTTTTATCCTATATAGAAGATATATCTAATAGAATATATAAGTCAGTAGAAAATAAGCAAAATTTTTTAATTATATCTTCATTAAATCCCGATGGTTTATCTTCATCAATATTTTTATTAAAATATTTATATGAAAAAAATTCTGAAGTTCATCTAACATTTTTAGAGTATATAGGTAAAAAAGAAGTTAATAATTTATTTTTAGGTGAAAGTGGGTATGAATATGATAACATAATATTTCTAGATACTGGATCTATATTTTCAGATGACGTAATAAAGTTAAATAAGGATTTAAATAAAAAGATATATATAATAGATCATCATTTTTTAGCAATAAAAGATATTGAATTAAATAATGTTGTAAATCTTAATCCAAATATTTTTAATTTGGATGGTTATAAAGAAATATCTACATCAAATATATTATATTATTTATATCAAAGTTTAAATCCATATGATAAAAATATTTTATATTTATCATTAGTTGGAAATTTATATGATTTTGATAAACCAAATAATGAAATACTAAATGAATTAATTGATAGGGAAATATTATCAAAATATACTGGAATAAATCTTCCAGGTATATTTACAAAACCTTTATATAAAGTGTTAAGCTCTCCATTTAATTTTTATATCCCAAACATTACTGGAAGTAATGAAAAAGCTTTAGAATTAGCAAAAGAATTAAATATAAAGGATAAAGGAACTGCTGGTATATTTTATAGAGATTTATCTGAAGAAGATATTAAAAAAATAGTTAGTAATATAATAAAATTAAAGTTAAAGTATAATTTACAAAGAACAGACGATTTAGTAGGTGAAATATATAAGATTAATAAGAGCGAAGAGATTGGAGATTTATTAGAATTATTATATAATATTGAAGGATTAATTGAAAATAATAAAATAGAAGGGTTATTATATTTCATTAAGAAATATAATATTGATATTTTAAGAGAATCTGAAAATAATTTAAGATTACAATTTTCAAAATTACTATATGATATAATAAATAATAATGTACAGATAAAAGATGAAAATGGATTGAAGATAATAACAATTGAGAAAAATTATGGAAACGGATATTTTTTATCTTTATTATTAAATCTCTTAATTAGAGAAAATATAATAAATGGAAAAGTTATTATTTTATTATATAAAGTAAATAATTTTTATAAGGGGATAATTAAGACAAATAAAGATGAAAATAAAAAGTTAATAAATAATATATTGAAAAAGTTATTCGATAATAATATAATTTATTATTCTAGTTTTGATAATTTTGGTAGTTTTTTATTAGATATAAATAATTATGAGGAATTTATTAAAAAATTAAAAATAAATTTAAGACAAGAAAATATTATATAATTTTCTTTTCCCTTAATCTATAAAATCCCTTCTTTAATATTTTTCTAATTATATATCTTTTATTTAATCTACCCAATTTAATTGCAGCCTTTCTTAAACTCCCACTTTCAATCAATATATTTAATAGTTTTCTTTCCTTTTCATTCAATTTCTCATCATATTTTAATATTAATTTTGCTAATTCAATTAAATCAATCTTTTTTCCACCCCACGCAAATTCCTCAGAAGATATATTATTTATTATTTCTATAGGTTCAAATTCTATAACTGCAACCTCTCTATTTAAATCTAACCTTTTATATATTCTTTTTAAATCATTTATTAATTCTTCTTTATTATTATAACCATCCCTCTTTGCTTCTTCATTTGTTATTTGATATAATTTTTTTGTATATATATTTTTTACCTTAAATTTTCCAATTACTTTTCCTCCAGCATGTAAAATAAAAATATCTCCAGTTTTTAAATTTGCCTTTGATAATCTTATAGTTAAATTTTTATTTCCCTTTATTATATCATCTATATATTTTCCCAAAAATTGCAAATGCTTCATTAACTTTCAATTGGTGATGGTTCTACAGATAATTTTTCTACTTTATATACAGAAGCTTTACCATATTTAAATGCTCCATATACCATAAATACTGCGATTAATACTGCAGCAATTATTATTAAAATAAATACCCCCTGTGAATTTCTTTCTTCATTACCAAACTGGTTTCTTAATATACTAAATGCTGTAGAGAATCCTTCTATATAACTATATATATCCCAAATAACAGCAATACTATTATATATTGCAATAAATATATCAAAGAACCTTCTTGTTTTTGATGCAACAATTATACTATTTACAGTTACAACAATTCCAAACAATATTATTAAAAATCCAAATACTAAAAATGAGAATGAAAGGACTCCTAATAATGTATATATATCAATATATCCTAAATAATATGCTACAATTGATAATAATGATGCATTACCATATGCTGCACCTGCAAAGGATAGTATTAATGTAGAATATGCAACCATTCTTGGCCAATCACTCTCTATATTATTTAATTTCATATATTCCAAAGCTTTCCCAGCATTATATGCATTCCATATAGATATTAGTATATCAAATATTATGATCAATATATATAATATATCTATACCCATAATCTTTATTCTAGAATTTATATTTAAAAATTAATATTTTAATATTTCAAGATTTTTTACTTATTATAATGATGGATATGGTATCGTTGTTTCAAGCATTCTTAACAATATTTATATCTACACTTACGAATGTAGAAATTATATGGGTTACATATCCAATTTATATAACATGGTTTGCAATGGAATTCTTAGTAGAAAGAAAAGAAATTAAGTATTCACATTCATTAGCAAATAGTATTATATTTTCATGGGTTTCTATAGATTGGTTAAGGCATCTATACTTATATCATGAACTTAATGATTATAATAAATTAATTATAACACTATTTTTCTTATTTTTATCCTTATTTATATTAATAGCATCTATAAAGAGAAAAAAGATTGCAAAAATACTTGGGAAAACTGGATTTTTTTCCTATTTTCAGATCATGTTTACACCATTTATATATGGAACAATAGAATTTAATTATATAGATTTTCTTTCTGTAATAATTTTCTTCCCGTTAATATATATATCAGTATATGTAATAGATAAATTGGTACCAGAATTCATTGAAGAAGAAGAGAAAAAATTTGAAGAAGAAGATGAGGAAAATAATGAAGAAGATAATGATAATTTCGCTGAAAGTAATTTACAATATAATCAACAAAATTATAGTAATTATTATAATTATTATGGATATAATTATGGAAACTACTACGGAAATTATTACAGATACAGAAGATAGCCCCGACCGGGATTTGAACCCGGGCCTGTGGATTACGAGTCCACCGCTCTACCGCTGAGCTATCGGGGCCCATATTTTTAAATATTATTGTATTTTAATATTAAATGGATTTTTCAGATATAGCAAAAGAGATAAAAGATTCAAATGAAGAAATATTGATTGTAGCAGATTCTGATTTGGATGGAAAAATGGCATTAGAATTAATGAAAATAATATTAGAAAAATTAAATAAGAGATATATGGAATATTTTAGGATTGCTGGAGAAAATAATTTAGATCTAATAAGGATATTGGATGGAATAATATTTAATAAGAAAACAATAAATACAATAATATTTTTAGACACGCCAATGGATGACAAATATTTAATTAATTTTTCTAAAAGACATGAAAAAATAAAAATAATATATTTGGATCATCATAAAAGAAAGGTTCCAAGAATTTTACCAAACAATTTAATATATTTTGATGTAAGGTCATTATTTAATTTAGAAATATGTACAACTAGTATATCATATAGAATTGGAAAAATATTATTCAGTGAAGATTTTTCAAAATATTCATTATTGGCATCTATTGGAGCTGTGGGGGATTTTATGTTGGAAAATGACAAAGAACTATTAAATGACCTACTAAAAAATTACAATGGATTTTATAATGGTAAATATTTTTACGTTCCCTATATATTATATTTTTATTTATTTTTAATATCAAATCCTTATGAAATATCAAAAAATATTGACAAAGCATTAAATATTGAAGAGTTTATAAAAGAATTTGACTTAAAAAAATTAAAGAATAGAGCAATAAAGTATTATGATAGATTAAAAAGCGCTAAAAAAATATATGAATCTGAAAAATTGTTAGTATTTAAAGCAGAGAAATCTTCGGTTATATCTACAATATTGTCATCATTTTATCCTGAAAAAATAATATTGGTACTATCATTAAAAGAAAAATTATTTGGAAGACTATTTAAGGGAAAATATAAAAGATATAGTATATCATTAAGGAACCAATCTGGAAAATATGATTTAGGAATATTAATGAGAGAATTTGCAAAAGTATATGGAATAAATGGCGGAGGACATCCAAAGGCAGCCGGTGGATTAATATATGAAAAAGATATAGAAAATTTGATAAAATTTTTAGAGGAAAGAGCAAATGGAAAGAATTAGATTTTATTTATATGCAATAAAAAGGTTGATTAAGAAAATATTAAAGAAGATTTTATAAAAAATTATAATCTCCTTCCTCTTTTTCCTCCCTTCCTTCTACAATGATCATGTGGTATTGGAGTTATATCCTCTACAACTCCAATCTTAAATCCCGAAGTAATTAATGTTTTAATTGCAAATTGTGTAGATGGTGTAGGAACCCAAGGACCATTATGTCCACCAAGTGCCCTTACCCTAACATGAATAGCATTTATACCCTTCTCTAAGGCTTTTTGAGCAGCCTGTTTTGCAGCTAAAATTGCAGCAGTTGGTGTACCTTTTAATCTTTGAGCTAAAACAACCCTACCACCAGAACTAAATGCAATTGTTTCCCTACCAGTTATATCTGTAATATGAATTATTGTATTATTTTTACTTGAATATATATATGCAATACCCCATCTCTCTTTTTCATCCATTAAATTTAAAATTATAAATAATCTTATAAAATTAAAAATAGGGAATTTATTAAGCCGCCGTAGCTCAGGGGTTGGAGCGCCTGGCTCATAACCTATAAAATCGATGAGTTTGTGAGAAACCAGGAGGTCCGGGGTTCGAATCCCCGCGGCGGCATTAGTTTACTTTAATATCTTCTTTTCTATGTATTCTTTTAATGCAACTGCATTATTATATGGAGATTTAGAAGCATAAATCAAAGTAATATTTTCGTTTTTTCTAATTAATTGCAGAAGTTCATTAATTTTTGGATTTTTATCTAATTCATCAAAATATCTTCTTTTAAATTCTTCCCATTTATTGAGATCATGATTGTACCATTTTCTTAATTCATTGCTGGGGGCTATATCTTTAAGCCAAACATCTATTTTATCTTTTTTAATACCCCTTGGCCATATTCTATCTACTAAAATTCTAACTCCATCGTCCTTTTCTATAGGATCATATACCCTCTTAACTTTTATCATAATTATATTATGTAAAATGTTAGTTATATTGTTTTTAACAATGATAAAGCATCTAATTCAGCATTAATGGATATAATAACATTCCAATCCAACCAACTATTTCTTTTAATTCCATCTTATAACTTTGTTATAAAGGTTTATAAAATATAAAAAATTTATATTTAAATAAGTATTATAAATATAAATGAGAGGAAAGATTTTTGATGATTTTATGCTATTTATAGGTTATTATCTTCCAATATTTATTATAATTATTGCAGGAATTATATTTATTTTAATTTCAATATTTAAATATTATCATATTAATAATCCATCTCAATATTATATTTCAATACAGAACCAAAACAATCAAAATAATCAAAATAGTGTTAATAACAATATAAATTCAACAATTATGGTAAATATATATTATCAGGATGGATTTGATATACAATATGTTCCATCATTTTATGAAAATCAAAACAATTGGAATATATTTTATAATATTACAAATGTCTATAGTAATATTGGTAATAATAATATATTAAATATAAATCCTTCAAATATAATAAACATTAATTCAACATCTTTTGATATAAATTCATTAGATAATGTTGAATTAGAATCTATAATTAATCTATCAAATAATACATTTGAAGGAAATAGTGTTGAATATACATATCAAGGGAATACATATGAATGTAGAATTGTAGGAAATAATGATATAAAATATCAGGCAGGAGATTTTGTATATTTT
>Ga0208683_100678_pt1 | contig 12930 bp, 17 predicted proteins | sample BED_Mat_host_9_1_FD_187141 | JGI IMG/M metagenome (GOLD analysis project Ga0208683, IMG submission 187141) | Extremophilic microbial mat communities from Yellowstone National Park, USA - BED_Mat_host_9_15 (SPAdes) (version 3) | ecosystem: Environmental > Aquatic > Thermal springs > Hot (42-90C) >... | reverse complement strand
ATTGTATTTCCTATTCTTTCATCTAAATATTTTGGAAATTCTTTAATTTTTCTAAAATTACTTTTTAAGTTATTTTCTATTTTACCTAAAATACCATCCAAACCTCTGAATGGTTGCATATAATATACTTTTAATAAAATTTTAAAAAGATAATTATTTTCATAATTATTAAACAAATAAACTTTTTTATATAAGTTTTATAAATATTAATAGAGAATAATAAAATACAATAACTCCAACTATTAAAATAATAACTAAAAATTAATACCTGGGTATTTAAAAGAATAAATAATTTATATTTCAAAAATTAAAGGTTTTTTATGTAATGGAAATGCAACATTATATATTTCAGTATTATTTATCTTTGTTTTATAATTTTTTGAATAATGTGCGTGTCCATGAAATCCATAAATAATTTTATCAGAATATTTTCTAATCAAATTTTCTATATATTTTGAATATAATGACCATTCTGGCGCAGGATCTCCAAAAACAGTATCTTTAGATAACCCATAATGAGAAAAGACAATTATTTTTTTATTTAAACTATTAAATATATTTTCTAATTTCTTAGAATAATATTCTTTTATATTCTCAATATTTATCATTTTCCATGTTCTCTCTAGAAAACCTTCAAATCCCAATAAATAATATTCTCCCAAATCATAATATTCATAATCTAACCAATTAATAAAATTATATTCTTTTCTATAGAAATCTTTATCTTTTTCTTCATCTAATAAAAATGATGCTTCATTATTACCAAATGTTGAAAATATTTTTATATTTCCAAATTTTTTATTTAATAAATAATATAACTTTTTTATGTAAATATGTTCTTTATTATCAACTATATCTCCACATAATATAACAAAATCCAATTTTTCATTAATATTATTTAAACTCTCGTAAAACCCCTTATAATAAATTGGTATATGAAGATCCGAAGTTACCAAAAATTTCATTGATAATCTATAAAGAAAACTTTTATATATTTAATATAACTATTCATAATGGAAATATCTATAGAATTATTAAGGCCCGTAAATCCAACAGGTAGAAGTTTTATTACAAATGTATATGGAGCAATAGCAGCAAATAATAGGGAAATAATAGATAAATACAAAAAAGATATAACAAAATTAATACAAAGGCTCGGATTTAAAATAGAAGAATCGATTGGGACTGGAAAATTAATAACTGGTACAATTGTAATTGTATTAGATGATAATACTAAAGAACCAAAGAAAATGTATACTAAAGATATTAAAATCTGGAATATTGAAAGAGAATATAATGAAAAAATAGAAGTAAATTTATAAATTCCAATAGTTTTTTTATTTTTTATGGATCCTGAAAGGGATGCAGTAGATCATGATAAAAGATTAAATGAAGAAGAATTAAAAATTATTAAAGATATTAAAAGAAGTATTGATAAATTAAAAGATGGTATTAGTGAATTAGAAACATTAGTAGAAGAATTGGAAAAATTTAATAATGAAGAAATAAAAAGACCTTTATTAAAAGAGGATGAGTATAGAATATTTATTAGAGTATTGGATATACAAAAGATTTTACATAATAATATTGTACTAATTACACAAGATCTATTAAGATATAAAATACTATTAGATCAAGAGATATTTTAAATGATAATTTCTCTAGATTATGATGGAACACTCGTAGATAGCTATACAGTTATACCCCTAATTTATGAAAAAATAAGAGAAGAATTAAATTTATATGAGGGATTTACTGAAGCAATGCTTGCAGTAGAAGATCTTGGAGATTATTTTGGAATTTTTGAAAGGGGAAAATGGATACGATTATTCTTAATAGAAGATAATCCTGATGAAATAATTGAATATTATTGGAAAATTAGAACAGAAAATCAAATAATATTACCAGAAACTATAGAATTCTTAGAAAAATATAAAAATAGAGATTTATACTTAGTAACATCTAAAGATGATACAAAGGATATTAAAATAAAAAGGATTAAGAAAACAGATTTAGATAAATATTTTAAAGACATATTAATTTATGGAACTGAAGAATTTAAAACAATTATTGATGTATTTGAATATTTAATAGATATAGATAAGGATATAATATATATAGATGATAAAAATACGAATTTGTATCAAATAAAAAATAAATTAAATATAAAATTATTTAAAAGAATATATTATCCCCCATATCCATTAAAGCTAGCATGGTATTACCCAGAAACTAATGTTCCAAAGATAATAAATATTTTTGAAATTGAAAAATATATTAGATTATGATAGTTAAATTAGAGAATGTTGAAAAAATATATTATATTGGAGGATATCCTATAAAGGCATTGGATAATGTAAGTTTAGGAATTAAAGAGGGAGAATTTTTATCAATAGTTGGGCCATCGGGATCTGGAAAGTCTACATTACTATCAATAATAGGATGCTTAGATAGACCCACAAAAGGGAAATTATATTTATTTGATAAAGATATATCAAAATTAAATGATAATCAATTATCAGAATTAAGAAGAAAATACCTAGGATTTATATTTCAACAATATTATTTATTTAATTATCTAAATGCATTAGAGAATGTACAAATTGGTTTAAGGATTTCTGGAAATAATAATTTACAAAAAGCAAAAGAATTATTAAATAAGGTTGGATTGGGTGATAGATTATATAACTATCCAAACCAATTATCTGGAGGACAACAACAGAGGGTTGTTATTGCTAGAGCATTGGTAAATGATCCCAAATTAATTTTAGCAGATGAGCCTACTGTAAATATTGATGAGAAATCAGCAAAGGAATTATTAGATATATTAAAGAAATTAAATGAAGATGAAAATAGGACAATTGTAATAGTAACACATGATTTAAGAGTAGCAGAAAAAACCAATAGGATAGTAGTAATAAGAAATGGAAAAATATTAAAAGATAATGCTACAATAGATGAAACAATAGAATTATTAAAATAATCTTATAAATATTTTCCAAATATAATAATCTCATGAAAAAATATATCTATATATTCTTGCTAGCTTTTTTATTGTTTAATATATATTCTTTACAAATAAATATTACAAAAATATCACCAACAATAGTAAATACTAATAATAATATAAATTTAGACGTTTGTATAGTAAATAATGGATTATCTCAGGCAAATTTGATTACTCTAAATATATATTATCCAAATTGCATATATTCGAATCAATCCTCAATTTATATTCCATATTTAAATTCGGGAGACTCTTATTGTACTTCATTAAATTTATATGAAAGTTGTAATCCTGGAAGTTATGATATAATAATAAATGGAAGTTATACAAACAATAATGGAGTTAGTGAAGTTTCACAAATATATCCAATATTTGTAGAAAATTTACCATATATAACAATTATCAATTATTATTATTCAAATAATTATTATGGGAGTATTGCAAATTTAGTATTAAATATAACAAATTATGGAGAAGAAATATATAATGTATTAATTCAATCAAATTTCTCCACTTGTTCATTAGAACCTTCTTCAATATATTTATCTAATTTATCTAGTTCTACATTAGTTAATTTTCAATTATTAATTCCATCAAATTATGCAAATAATTATTGTACAATTCCTTTATCTATAATTTATCAGGATCCTTTAGGAAATATTAGCAACTATACAACATTTATTAATGTGCCAATTTTACCATCAAATAATAGATTGGAAGTTTTATATAATGTTGGATATCTAAATACTGGAGAAAATATAATTAATTTAACATTATATAATCCTACAAATTCAAATATATCTGACATATCATTAACGTTTACAGGTACAAATATTTCAATTGCAAATAACAATATTTACATTAATAATATATTGCCAGAACAGGAAATAAATATTCCAATAACAGTAATTGTAAATAATAATTTATATGGAACTATAACTATTCCATTTAATGTTCAATATTATTCAAATTCAATATTATATAATTTAAGCGGATATATTGTTGAAAATATAAATGCATATCCAAATATAACTTTATCTGGATCATATGGTTCTGGAACATTAACATTTAATTTATTCAATTATGGAAATGCACCAGCATATAATATGTATATAAATGTTTATAGTTCTGGTGAATGTATAATTTCACCAAATCAAGGATATATTGGAGAACTTGATCCTGGAAATTCAAATTCTGTTGTATTTACATTAAATAATAATTGTTATCCAAACACAACAGTATATATACAAATATATTATAATGATATTTTTGGAAATAAATATACAATGTTTTATAATACTTCTCTAGAATATCTTGGATATAATATATATTATACAAAATCATCTGGAAATATTTTAATTGGTATAATAATATTAGCTTTAATCTTTATGGGTATAATATACTATATAATGAAAAGAAGAAATAAAAATGAAAATAAATGATTATTTACTTTTAATATTAAAATATTTGAAAACAAAAAAGGTAAGGACTTTTTTAACATCTTTAGGAATTACAATTGGTATAGCTACTATATTTACATTAATTGCATTATCCCAAGGATTACAATATTATGTTCAAAATGAATTAAATAAGTTTGGAAATAAGGCAATATTTATTTTTCCTGGTGCAAGAGCTGGATTTGTTAGTTCTATTTCTGGATATTTTACAAATAGTTTTATTCAAAGTATTCAAACATTACCTGGGGTAGAAAGAGTTATAAAATCATATTTAACCTCTACAATTATTAAATATAATAATTATCAAATACCTGCAAATGTATTGGTTATTAATACAAATGATATAAATTATTTAACATATATAAATTATAATATTCTTGAGGGGACTTTTATAACAAACAACAATAATTGCCAAGTAGATTTAGGATATCAAATTGCAAATTCTCCTTTATTAAATAATCAAAAAATAAGTGTTGGAGATTATATAAATATATTTGGACAAAGATGTCAAGTAGTTGGGATATTACAACAAACGGGAGGAACACCCGATTATAATATTTTATTCCCAGAAGGAGAATATGAAAAATTATTTGGAAATATAAATTATAATTATTTAATTGTAATTGTTTATAATTATAATATATCATATAATTCAATAAATAATTATATAAATTCATTAAAGGGTCAAACATATACAATAATAACTGCACAATCTATTGAACAAATTGCAGATCAAATAATTGGAGGAATATCTATATTTTCATTAATAATTGCATCAATATCTATATTAATTTCAGCAATAAATATTGTAAATACAATGTATACATCTATTTTGGAAAGATATAAAGAAATTGGATTATTAAAATCTTTAGGAATGAAAAATATAGAAGTATTAATTTTATTTTTATTAGAATCTGGATTTATCGGATTATTAGGAGGTTTTTTAGGAATAATACTTGGATTCTTTACATCATATATAGCTTCTTCAGTATTAAAATTTTATGGATTTATTGGATTACAACCATATATTACTGTACAATTAATAGTTTTTTCTTTAGTATTCCCTTTCTTTATAGGTATTTTATCAGGAACATTACCAGCAATAAAAGCTTCTAGAATCGATCCAATGGTTGCATTAAGATATGAATAATTATTGTAAATATTTTTTAATTTCCACCTTTTTATATCTATCATCTATAAAAAATATTTTAACATAATCATCTGGAAATCTTATTGCCCTTCCAACTACTTGTTTAATATTTATATCTTTTAATACTTCTGCCAATTCATTGTAATCCAAATTATTATCCTTAATTATTTTATATATTAATATCGATGCATTTGGTGGTGGTGGATATGGTTTTCCGACAATTACAATTACTTTTAATAATGAATAATTATCATTTACTAATTGAATTCCCTCTATAAATCTTGATCTTGCATATGTAAATATTATATCTTTATTAGCTTTTAATATTCTATTTAATGGTTTTTCTCCATCATCTAAAAATATTCTATCCTTTATATCTAATTTTTCATATATATTTACCATAAAAGAATATGAAGGAAACATATATAATTGATATTTTTCTAAATTATTTACAATAAATTTTATATCACCTATTAAATTTTCTATATTATTTTTATCATTTCTTTTTGAATATCTTGAAGAAAAATTATATAATACCTCATAATCCTTTTTCCCATATTTTACATCAACCTTAATATATTCTACATCCTTTATTTTATATAATTTTTGGAAACTTTCTTTTGTAAAATTACTTCCAGACATTAATATTACTGATTTATAATTATCAAATACTTTAATTATTTTTTCAAATTTTGTTATATATCCTTCCAATTTAAATAAATTTAATATCCAGAAAATATCCTCAGAATTTATATAATAATATAACTTTAATATTTTATTTATATTCCATTTTTTCTTTGGCAATTTAATATTATTTTTTGAAACATATCTTTTATATGTTTCCCAATAAAATGATAAATTATCCAATAATTTTTCATTATAATCAAATATTTCCTTTAATTTTTCTCTATCTATATATATTTCTTTTGAAGATTTTTCCATTCTTTCTTTTATTAAATATATATCTCTTGTATTAAATTTCTTTGCAATTACATTTTCTATGAATGATAATAATTCATCTGAAAATTTCATTAAATTATATCTTAACGATTTAAAATCATGTTCAGGTATATTTAATGCATTTTTTATAATTTCTAATTCTTTTATTAAATCTTGAAATAATAAATTTTCCTCGTTTCTTTTTCCAATACCCTTTTCTATATATTTTCTAAATGATATTGACATAGGATTTATAATTGATGTTAATAAATTATGTGATTCATCCATTATTAAAAAATCAGGTTCTCCTTCTAAGGATAATACTTCATTTAAATATTGATTAAAAACATATGGATATGTCGAAATATAAATATTTGAATCAATTTTCTTAAAAGAATGATATATACATTTTACATCTTTCTTTTTTAGATATTTCTTATATTCCATTTTTGTCAATTTAATAAAATTATAGTTATATTTCTTTAACCTTTTATATAATTCTTCTGGGTCATATAAAAATTTTTTATATATACAATCTGCACATATTATTTCTTCTCCAGATAAATTTGATTTAAAAAATATTGGACATGTTTTCTTTTTATTTGGATATAACCTTAATATTGTATTTATTTTAAATGAGTCTTCCAAATATCTTTTTATTTCTTCAGTTGTTCTTACAGCAATATGAGTTATAAAATCTTCTTTTGCTAAATAATCGGAAATTACCGATGCAATAATTGTTTTACCTGAACCTGTAGGAGAATCCAATAAAATGAATTTTCTATTTTCATTAATATAGTTTAGTATTTTCTCTATAACATCAATTTGAAATGGTCTATTATTTAATATTGAATAATATTTTTCTATCATTATAAATTAAAGAATGTTTTATAATTTGAAAAATTTAAAAAATAAATAATGAAAATATTGATAATCGAAGGGGCGGTAGCTCAGACCGGGAGAGCGTCCGGCTGAAGACCGGAAGGTCGTGGGTTCAAATCCCACCCGCCCCAGGTTTTTAATATTTTTAATAAAGAAAATAATTAAATTTAAAGTATTTTTATCATAATTTAGATAAATTAAATTATTTTTTAATATTAAGATTTAACTACTATAAATTGAAGGCTATAAATTGAAAGAATTACACCATTTGGATAATATGCTCTTACTCTAACCCATTGTCAAAACGTAGTTCCTGTAAATGCTCTTAGACCAAAATAACAGGAAGTGTATGTGGTAGTAGGCATTCTAGTGAATCTTCAATCTTATAATCTCTTTCAGTTATTAACGGATTATCATTTTGGCCAACTATTAAAGTATATACATACATATTTCCATCAATAGAATATAGCCATGACGCATATTCGGTATAAATACCTGATATATATGTATAAAACATCCTTAATATATAAATATTTTATGGTAATAGATGCTATTAATATAAATATTGATATAATTATTTCAATTTACTTAGGAGATATAAAATAAAATTTTTAGTGCGGCGGAGGGGATTTGAACCCCTGGCGGGACTAACCCATCGGGTTTCTTACCAATTAGGGTCTTAAGCCCGACCCCTTTGACCTCTCGGGCACCGCCGCGTATTTTATTTTTATTACACTTTATTTTTTAAATCTTTTTTATCATAAAAATAAAATGGTAAATATATACAAAAAAGGAGGATTATCTGTTTACCAAGGTAAAGATTTAAGAAAAGAAAATGGTAAAATAAAATTTCCTAATAGTAAAAAAAGAAAAGCAAATTATGGAAGATATCCAATTCTAACAAAGATATCAAAAAGTAATGAAGAAATAAGGTATATATTTAGAACGAAAGGTGGAAATTATAAAGTAAAATTAAAAGGTGCTTTATATGTAAATGTACTCAATCCAGAAACAAAAGAAATTAAAAGAGTAAAAATATTGGGTGTTATTAAAAATCCAAATGATAAAAACTTAGATAGAGAAAAAATAATAACTAAAAATGCTATACTAAATACTGAAATAGGAAAAGTTTTAGTAACATCAAGACCAGGTCAAGATGGAATTATAAATGGAATATTAATAAAAGAATAATTTTTAAATTGATTTATAAAATAAATTTATAAAATCTTTCTTGTATATTTTGTTTATGGACATAGTAAGACCATTAGATATAATAGCACAGTCAAAAGGAAAAGAAATAATAGTAGAAATGAAAAATGGTAAACAATATAGAGGTAAATTAGTAGCTTCTGATGTTCATCCAAACATGGTATTAGAAGATGTAACAGAATTGGATACTAATAAAAAATTACCTTGGATATTCTTAAGGGGTGATAATATATCTGTTATAAAACCTGCTGATTAATAGAATAAGCTATTTTATTTTTTATTTAATTAATAATAAAAAATTAATTATAAAACTTATCCTTTAATTAATATAATTAAAACAAAATCTATACTAAATCTTCTTCAGAAACTACTACATAATCACCAATTGCCTTTACTGCCATAAATGGTATTAAAAATCCATCTTTTGTTTTTTCCAATCCCAATCTTTCAGCATTTTCAGTAGGATTCTTTAATATAATATTCAATACTTCACCTGTTTTCTCTTCAAATTGTAGATCTGCAATTTCCCCTAACTTTCTACCTTTGTCTGTAACAACTGGTTTGTTTAATAAGGATGATGCTTCATATCTTTCCATATATATAAAATAGAAAATATCTAAATATAAAGTTTATACATCCTTAACGCCTTCCTCACTTATTCTAAATACTGCCTCCCTTTCAGGTAAATGAGGTGCATCAATTAACCTAGCGATCCTTGTTCTTTCTTTGCCCTTTCTTAAGAATATTCTATATGTAATTGCATGGGCTAGAACATGTCCTCCAACCGCTTGTTGATCTAAAGCAAAAAATCCTTCGGGTTTTGCCATAACCTGGTTTGTCACATATACTGCTAAATTATAAACTGTAGCTAATTTCAATAAATCTCTTAAGTGTTGATTTAATTTTTGTTGTCTTTCAGCTAAATTACTTCTTCCAACATATTCTGCCCTAAAATGTGCAGTAATTGAATCTATAATTATTAATCTTATATTTTTTCCTTCATGAATTAAACTTGGTATTTTCTTTACAATACTTATTTGATGATCTGAATTATATGCCCTTATAAATATTATATTCTTTAATACATTATCCGGATCTAATTCTACACCCTTTGCCATTTGTACAATTCTTTCTGGTCTAAATGTTCCTTCAGTATCAATAAAAACCGCCTGAGCTGGTTTGTCAGGTTCACTTAATCCACCTTTTTCCTTTGGTAATTGAACATTAACTGACAATTGATGACTCAACTGTGTTTTTCCAGAACCAAATTCACCAAAGGCTTCTATTAATGCTTGTGTTTCAATACCTCCGCCAAGTAAATCATCAAGAGCTTTTGAACCTGTAGTTATTCTTTCAACAGCTTTTCTTGAACTATAAAAATCATATGCAGATACAAATCCTTGTCCAACAATATTTTGAGCTATTTCCAATAATTTCTTAGCAGTTTCTTCCCCAAGTCCCGCTTTTTCTACTAATTCATGAACAGAAGATACGGCAAGATCTTCTAATGAAAATATACCAGCTTCTCTTAATTTCTGTGCAGTTTTTGGACCTACACCAGGTAAATCTTCCAAATCTCTAATTTGTTTCTTTTCTTCCTCTTCCATTAAAAGAATATATAATTAAAGTTTATAATTTTATATAGAGTTAAATTCTCTCATTAAAATGTTTTTTATTTCTTCTTTATTTAGTGATAAATATCTTAGATAATTTTCTTCTTTTTCAGTTAATTTTAATATTTTAGATCCATGAAATCCCTTTGATTTATTATTTTCTATATCCAATATTGGTAATAGAATTGATATACCATTTTCTTCAAATAGATATTGTGATAATTTCCCCTCAGAGTTTTCAGAATTTTTATCAATAAATATTTTAGATATTAGAACAACATTATTTTTATTATATATCTTTTCTATTGAATCTGAAGAATAATTGCTATTTACTTTATATAAATTATATATTCTTAAATTTCCAGAATTATTGATTAAAATGTTTATCTTTACTTTTCCAATTATATTAAATTCGTTATATATCATTGAAATATCATTATTATTGATTCTTATTCTTATTTCAGAATTATTTATATTAAAAACATTATAATAAATATTTTTATCCAAATTAATTTCGATGTATTGATCTTTATTTATATTAAATTCTTTTTCAATTATTTTATAATTATCAAATATTTTTTCATAATACTTTTTAAATAAATCTTTAAAAAATTTTGAATCCATATTCTTCAATCTTATTTAATATATTCTTATCTCCACCATATTTTATCTTTCCATCAATTAATATTATTACTTTGTCAATATCCAATTCTTTTACAAATTTAAAATTATGCGAAATTAATATTACTATCTTATTTTCTTTTTTAAATTGATTAAAATAGTATTTTAATTTATTTAAAAATTCTATATCTACCCCAGAATCTATTTCATCTAATATAATAATCTTTCTATTTAATAATATTGATAATAATAATGAAAATCTCTTCTTTTCCCCCCCAGATAGATTATAATTAACTCCCCTATCTAAAAAATCTTCTGGTAATCCCAAATCTTTTCCCAAATTCAATATCTTTTTTTCATCAAAATTATCCAAAATATACATTAATAGTGTCCTTGTTCTAATATTTTCTATTTCAACAGGGTCTTGGAAAGAATAATATATATGTTTCGCTATACTTTCAGTCTTTTCATTTGTTATATCTACATTATCTAAAAGTATTTTTCCTTCTTTTTTTAAACTTTCATCATTTAATATTGCTTTTACTAGTGTTGTTTTTCCAGAACCATTTGGACCAAATATTAAATATAATTTTCCATATTCAAATTCCAAATTTATATTTTCTAATATTTTTTTATTATCAGAATAAACATTTAGTCCTTCTGTTTTTAGCATTTAAAAAAATATATTACAAAAACTTATAAAGATAACTATGTTATATCTCTCTAAAAGACCTAAATCCCGGAGTTAAACCCCTTAAAGCTCTTTTTCTGTTTTTACTATTAAGCAACCAAGAATATTCTTCTCTATTATATATATTTGGATTGTTTGGATCTGCTAATATAACTTCATACCATTTATATTTACCATCTTCCCCAACATAATATGAATTTATTACTTCTAAATTTTTATATTTCCTTTGTACTCTCTGCTCAGCAATTGCTCTTAAACTAATATTTAATGATCTATAATAATAATAATTTTTTGTCTTAAGATGTCTTGGCATATCCTTCCTTTTTCTCCATCCTTTCTTTACCCTTATTCTAACAAGTATAATTCCATTTATTGGTTTCCATCCCAACTTTCTAGCTTTATCCAATCTTGTTGGTCTTTCTATTCTAATAATTTCTGGTTCCCTTCTCCATTTAATTAATCTTTCTTTAATTAGTTTCTTTAAATTCTCATTTTTAAATCTATTTTTCCATGTTTCAAAAATATAGTTATATGCAGATTTCATTGCTTATTTTGATTATCTTGTTTTTGCTCTTGCTTATTTTCTTCGCTAAATTCTTTTTGTACCACTTTTAATTCTTTATTTAACTTTATATCTTCATATCCAATCCATAATATTAATACACCCAATATTAATATTATTAATCCTATTAATCCTTTTATTACTAATATAGTTTCTCCTAACCAATAATATACTAAAAATCCACCTATTATTAATAATATTAATCCTAACAAACTTTCTTTTATCCAATCTTCCATTTTGTATATTTGTTATAAATAATTTTTTAAATTATATATTATGCATGAAATTATAGAAGAATTGAGTAAATTAATTAATAGTATTCCATATGGTAAGGTAACAACTTTTAAAATATTATCAGAATATTTGGGGGATATATATTCAATAAAATTTATTATAAATTATTATAAAAAATTAAATGGACCATGGTGGAGGGTTGTAAATTCTGATGGGGTAATAAATAATAAAATACAAAAAGAATTATTAAAGATGGAAGGGATTGAAATTGTAAATAATAAAATAGCAAATTTAGAAAAATATTTATTTAATAATTTTAATGTAAAAGAAAAAATATTGAAAATATATAGGAAAATTCAAGAAGAATTGGCTAAAAAAATTATTTTAGAAGATAATATAAATGATATAAATTTAATTGGAGGTGTTGATTTAAGTTATAAAGATGATATAGGTTATATAGTATATGTAATATTAGATAAAAATTTAGAATTAATAAATAAGTATATATTTAAAGAAAAAGTTGAATTTCCATATATACCATCCTTTTTAGCTTTTAGAGAAGGAG